>Ga0209300_1000051_pt1 | contig 76404 bp, 104 predicted proteins | sample Shrwel_input2_RT_FD_187535 | JGI IMG/M metagenome (GOLD analysis project Ga0209300, IMG submission 187535) | Subsurface microbial communities from deep shales in Ohio, USA - Utica-3 well 1 S input2 RT (SPAdes) (version 2) ... | reverse complement strand
ATATTATATATATAGACAGCACCTATCTACGCTTATGCAAATACTATTGTACTTGCATAACCTCATCTTCTCCCTCGAGGACCGCAGCGAGCTGTTCCTCGCTCATTCGATCTCCGCTGCTCATCGCTTTGGAGAGGGCGCGCAGGGCGCGGACCTGGCCCGGCGAGAGCGCTGCCCGTGCCGCCACCACCGAGCGCGTCGCCAGAGCCACCAGGACGCCGCTGGTGAAGCGATCGCCCCCGAGGCTGAACCCAGGTAGCCCTATGCTGCAAACAGCGTCAGAAGCGGCGCGCAGGGCGTTGTGGAGGTCGGCGCGGTGGTCGGCTCTCACGCCCAAGGCGGCGCACAGCTGCCCGAGTGTGAGTTCGTCGATGGGCTGGCGACCCCAGGTCTTGCGCTCAAGCCGGCGCTGTAGGGCCTCCTGATCGCCGGGCCCGCCCCACTGGTCGACGACCCAGCGGGCGAAGGCCTCGGTGTCTTGTTTGCGCTGCTTGATGGCAACACTGACCAGCGCCCGCACCTTGACGGTGTGGAGGCCATCGTAGACGTCGAGGGCGTCTTCTCCGACGCGCCGGCGCAGGGCGTCGAGGTCGCGGTAGCCGAGCAGCGGGAGCACGTCGTCGACGAAGGCGTGCTCTTGGCCGACCCAGTCGGAGACGACGCGGATCTGGTGGTCGCGGTAGTACAGCGGCGTCACAGCAGGCGACTCCGGCGGCGGTGGAAAGGGACGGCCTCCAGGGCGGCAACCACGCCGGCGCCGATCATCAGGGGCACGGCGACGAGCAGGATGAGGGCGAGGAGGGCGCCCATGGCCGGGTCGAGGCCGAGGGCGATGAACCAGTGGGCAAGCTGTTGAGTGATGCTCATAGTGGACCTCAGAAACGACGACGCCCTCACAGGGAGGGCGCCAAGGGAACGGGGTCGGGTCGAGTCAGTCCTCGACTTCCAGTAGATCCTGCAAATAAAGCATTTCGGCAAGGTTCCAGGCGTTGCCTGTCCAGCCGATTTCCTTGAGGGCGCGTCGCACCTTGGGCATCAGCGCGGCGTTGCGCAGAAACTCGTCCTTGGTCAATGCCTTGGCGCTGCGAAGGTCGTCCAGCATGCGGCTCCAGTAGTCGTCAGGCAGCCCTTTGACGGTTCGGCCGCCGAGGACGAACGGCAGTACGAACGGGACAGCGTGCTCCTGGACTGCGGTGAAGCTGCCCACGCGGACGAGGACGTCCTTGAATGCTGGCAGTTCGAGGGCCAGACGGACCCTCTCAGTCCAGAAATCAGCGTGGATTTCGGACGCATTGGAGGCATCCTGGGCGATTTGTTCCAGGCTGTGCCAGCGGTCGGCGTTGTAGGAGCCGGTTTTGCGGATGGAGGGGAGGACTTCAGACGTCACCCACTTTCGGAATGCCTTTGCCTCGGGCTTTCGACTGACGAATACGGCGTGGTAGAGGCCGGATTCGGTGATCAGATCAAAGCTACGCCCTTGTACCACGCCGGTTGCAGAGCTGACCCGCACAATGTGCGGGTCAGCTTTTTCGTCCTCGTCCAGCAGGCGATTCAGGTCGTGTGAGTCGCGAAATCCGAGGATCGCTCTGTACAGGCCTGGCTCGTTAAGGATGCTCATTTCCTGGGCCCCTCCAGAGGTACCTACGCCACGTAGGTACCCCTTCTCGTTATGTTTCAGTCTCCTTGTCATGGCTTCTGTGTCGCCGTAGCCCAAGATATCTGCCACGTCCTTGGCCACGAACCAAGGCTCGCCGTCGCGCATGACGACACGCACCTCAACCGACTGCTCAGCCAAGGCGCACAGCCTGCCCCAGGAAGTTCATACCCACCTTTACGCGGCGGCTGCCTTGGCCAATGACGACCACGACGGAATCGGTGCGACGCGAGGCGAGGGGGCGGCCGGGACCTCGTCCATGACCATTGGCCTGGCCCGATCCCATACCATCCAGGCGCTGTAACGCTGCTCGGTGTGGTCGCTGCCCATCAGCGTGACGGCGAAGCGGGTAAACGGACCCAGGGCGTCGTCGTGGCCAAGGGTGAAGGCGACGAAGGCAGATGGGCGGCCGTCCTCGTCCAGGAGGTGGGCGCGGGTGGCACCTGGCTTGTTGCTCTGGAACGGATCGAAGTTGAACATGTGGAGCTCCTTACGCGCAGGTTACCAAGGCATCAGAAGGGCACGCGGCAGAGAGTTCGGCCGCGGTCGCAGGACGGATCAGGGCGACGAATTCAGCCGCTCCGTATCGCAGCGTGCGGCCCTTGGCGAGGGCGTCGATGACCCCTTGCGGGGTGGCGTTGAGTAGCGGAGCCAGTTTGTCGGCGAGGACGTCGCTGTCGACTCGGACGCGACGATCGCCACGGCTGACCAAACAGGGAAATTTCTTCTTCATAAATGATCCTCGTGGCTCATGGCCACCTTTACGTGTGGCCTGCCTGTGGAAATGATGGCCACCTTTACGTGTGGCCTGCCTAGCTCCAGCGGAACGGGACGCCGAGGTCGATGAGCTGCTCAAGCGCCCAGAAGTTCGCACTCTGCCGGTTGCGGCAGTCGAAGACGAGGGCGTCGCACAGGTCGCTGGTGAGCCGGCTGCTGTCAGGGAAGTCCACGATGGGCCTGCGAACGACCACCGCGGCGCCTTCGTCGTCCTCGGCGAAAAAGGCGATCTGTACGAGGCACCCAGCCAGCGCCAGGCCCCCGAGCTGGGCTTCTACCTGACGTCCCATCACGCCACCTCCTTCGTGCCAGGCAGGCCGTCGAGGGTACGCAGCTGCTCGCCCAGGGCCTTGGCCAGGGCGTCGAAGTCGATGGTCTCGCCACGCTGCTCCATCATCGCTGCGATCTCCTGTGGACGTTTGGCCAGAGCAGCCAGCATGTCGCGCTCACCGAGTTCGGCAGCGACGGCGGCAGCGGCCGGCAGGGCGCCGGGGTTCTCCAGGTAGTCGGAGAGCTTCAGGCGGCGCATCTTGATGACGCTGTTGGAGCGGTAGGGGCGGAAGTGGTGGCGCTCGGCGCAGAGGTTCTGGGCCTTCTTGAACGCCGCGCCGTTGAAGTCGGCCGGAATGTACATGTGGTGGGTCTGGCCGGTCAGGGCATGGGTGACGCTGACAAAGTAGATGTTTGGCAGCGGCAGGTCGGTGTCTTGGCGGTTCGGTTGCATGGCGTGATTCCTTCTGGTGTGAGCCGGTTCTGGCGGTGAGATTCCCGTCACCTATAGGTTGTGAGTGCCGGCCTGATTTCGGTGCTATTGCCGATTTTCCGGTACTTTTCCGGACTTTTCAGGACTTTTTCAGCGGCCTTTCGGCGGCTTTCTCCAGGGCGCGCGGCGGGGCGCGTATGTGCGTACACGCGCGCGCGCGAAAAGAAAAAAGCCGCCCGAAGGCGGCTATCCGCCGACCCGTAAATACAGGTCGGCGGGCGGATTTATCCCGTTAAGCGTCGGCGACTTTGCCACCGGCGCGTTTCGACTTGCCAGACTGGCCACTTTTCAGCAGCTCGGTCACTTTGCCGTCGTCTACTGGCTCGGCTTTGCTGGCCAGTTGGGAGGCAACAAAATCGACAGTCACAAACAGCTCCGACAGTTGCTTTGCCAGTTCGCGCGCCTCTTCGGCCGTGGCGGAAAACGCTTTCGAATTGATCGCGTCGAGCGCTTTGGTCAATTGATTAGCGACTGTTGAAGCCTTCAGTGGAGCCGAGTTTGGCTTTTTTGCGGCTTTTTCTAGCGTGCGCCATTGATCGAAAGTCAAGGCGAAGTCGCCAGCATCGACAATGGCCGGCTTGTCGTCGGCGTCGAGGTTCGCCGGATTAGCAAACTTTTTAAAGCGCGGATTATCGGGTTTCATGCGGGCGACGATATAGCGGCCGGTTTTGGAGTCCAGCTGGACTTGCGGCGCGTGCGCTTTGATATACGATACCACTTCGCCGCCGAGTTTCGACAGTTTGCCAGTGGCCAGGCGAAACGCGCCATTTTGCAGCATGGCATTCAGCGGCTCGATATTGTGATGAACTACGGCGTGAATCGCGCAGTAATTCGCCCAGGTAGTGATAACGTCGGATTGAGCGGCGAGGCCCTTGCCGAAAGCGGCGATTTGTTGAGCGGTAATGACTTTGCCGCGAATGGTGACGGTGACTTTGTTGGCTTTGGACATGGTGGGAACTCCGGTCGATTAGCTTTCTGATTTTCTTTAATACTTTCTGCAATGCGTCCTAGTCGGGCGCATTGTCGAAGGCACTATGCGAGCGGCTGGCTTCCCAGCCGCTCGATTCGTTTCCATGCTCCGGTCGATAGGGCCCGTTTTGTAGCGCCATGCGCCGCTCGACTTTGGCGCTATCGCCGACACTGGCGGCAGATAGCAGGCGAGCGACACAAGGGGCGCAGTAGGGCGCAGATCGATGGTCGGAGCTTTGAGTTTTTAATGATCCGGCAACCTGTATTTACAGGCCGCCCAATGCAGTGCGAGCCGTCTTCTCGATCGTCGGGCATGGCTTCGCCCTGCATGCCCGTAGGCTGCAAAGCGGGGCGCCATGCCCGCCGAGGCTTTGACCGTCTGGCGTGTTGCCTCTTGCGCTTTGGTTCCACTATCGGCACTCGGCGCCAGTGTCGCCGGGTGTTCATCCAGTAATGGTAGCGCCAGCCATTGTCAGACAATTGGCGAGGCTATCCGCAACGGCGCAAGCTGCGCCGTCGTGACTCAATCAAAGCCGCTCGGTCAGAGCGGCAAGCCAGCAGGTTTAAAGAACGGTCGAGGCGCAGGCAAAGCCAGTGCCAGGCGAGGCGGTGGAGCTTGCCTCGGTGGCCACCAGTAATTGCCTGGCCACGGAATGAACTATACGTAAGCAAAACAGTAGAAACAAGCGACAAGCGCGGAAAAGATAAGAATATAAAAGCATAAGAGCTGACCCCGGCCCTCTTTTTTTGTTATAGGAGGCGTCACAGCCCGCCTACCTCCGCGCGCAAAAATTTTGCATTTTTCTTAGCTATTTATACTTTTATAGCCACAAAACCGCCAATTTCGCCATAATTTCACCAGGAAATCCCTTTACAACCCAGGAAGTGGGCCATAACCTGCACTCCTGCAAATACAGGTTTACAGCTTCATGGTGTGTCGAGGACGTCGGCCACTCCCGAAGCCAACAATCGGACCTCGCCGAGACCTGAACCCAAGAAGAACAGGACAACGACCATGACCTACGCCACCAAGAAAGACCTCATCTCCCACGTCGCCGACCGCACAGGCCTGACCAAAGCAGCTGCCAAGCAAGCCGTGGAAGCCACCCTGGAAGGGATCAGCCACCTGACCTTCGATAAAGGCCACCTCACGCTCCGCGGCTTCGGCAAGTTCCGGGCTCGCCAGTACAAGGCCCGTACGATCAACCCCGGCATCGTGAGCAATCCGGTCAACGTCCCAGCTCGCACGGTGCTGACCTACAGCGCGAACCCCGACCAGGTACGGGCCGAGGCGTAAGTGGCAGTCTTGGCCTTGTTGCTCTGTGTCGGCGCCGCCGGCACAGCAGCCGCGATCCTGATGCAGAAGGCGCTCCGCGAGCTCGAGAGCGCCTTCCACATGTCGAACGGAGAGGACGCTGACCAATGACTGGAGTAGTAACGTGCTGAACCGCCCAGACATCGACGACGGGCCCGGCCGCCGGCGTCAGGTCAATCCGCACGCCGACCTGACCACGTACGGCCAGCCTGACGACATGTCGAACGACCCAGGGCTCCGGGCAGCTGTCCAGGACGTCATCGGGGCCCTCAGACAGGACCTGCTGCCGCTCGACGTCCAGCAAGCGATCGTCGACGCCATGAGCCCGGCAGCGCGCAGGGACCTGGTCGCCAAGATCGCTGGACTCGAAGCATCGGTGCTGATGACGTTCAAGCAGCAGATCCAGCTCGTGGACACGGTGCTGCGACGAATTGTCAACCCTGACGGCACGGTGACGAATACCGCCGAGGATTACGACATCCCCCTGAAAGACGCCATGAACCTGTCGCTGAAGGTGACCCAGGTGATGGTCCGCGACCTCCCCAAGATCTACACGATCGACCGAATCCAGAAGCAGGAGGAGGCTCTGCGGCGGGTGATGGAGACGCACCTGACCCGCAAGCAGCAGGAGGCCCTGCTCGAGGAGCTGGAGAGGATTGAAACAGGGGAGGGAAGCTGAGCCGACGAAAGGCTTAATGCCTAGTTTTCGCCGTATTTACAGGCAAGGAGTGAGGACGCTACCCACATATGTGCTTGAAAACTTGACATTTGGCTGTGTGACAAAGCTCAGGCACTGGAGCATCATTCGCCACCGCCGACGATAATAGTGTCAAAAAGACATCACAAGGCGAGCCTTGAGTGCAAAAAGATCTGATTTCACAGCAGGAAAGAGCAACACCATGGACAAATACCTGATGTTCGGCTTCTTGCCGATCCGCGTATCCGCCGAAGGGACTTGGACAGCGGACACTGGCAGCCGATTGGTTGACCTCATTGCGAACGCAGGCGCCCGGATGGCGTTACTGGCGATCGATTCCCTCGAACAGAGCTTCGACCTGTACCTGCCCGTGAGCCTGGTACCGGCCCAGGAAGCCGCAGTCGTAAGCAGCTAAGGGGGAAAGATGTCGGCTTCCGCGTCTAGTAGACTCAGGATGCAGCTCAACCGCGAGGAGGGGCTGCGCGAGTTGGACAAGGTCGTGCTCAAGTACGGCCGCGTCAACGGGAAGCCGTACTCCTTCAAGGACCACGAGTTCCAGCAGGAGATCATCAAAGACACTCGGGCCCGAATAGACGTCCAGAAGTGCTCCCAGGTTGGCCTCTCTGAGGTGATGGTTCAGAAGACCATCGCCATGGGCGCCACCATGAAGCACATTCGGATCATCTTCACCCTGCCGACCCGCGACATGGCGATGCCGTTCTCCAAGGACCGCTTCGACACTGCGATCGACAGCTCAGATTTCTATAGCGGGTTGGTGCACAAGGCGAGCAACAGCGCGAGCCAGAAGAAGATCGGCACCTGCACGCTGTACATCACTGGCTCATTCGGCGCCAACAGCGCTATTTCCGTTCCTGCCGAGGTAGTGATCAGTGATGAGGTCGACTTCTCCAATGAGGTCGTGCTCGGGAAGCTGAACTCCCGCCTGCGCCACGCCAGCATGGTCGACGAGATGGGCAACCGCGGCATGCGGATGCGCTTCTCGACGCCAACCGTCGACGAGTACGGGGTAAACAAGGGATTCCTGGCCGGAAACCAGTTGCACTACATGGTCAAATGCCTCGGCTGCCGGCAGTGGGTGCTACCCGACTTCGACCACGACTTCATCGTCCCGGGCTTCGACGACAGCATCGTCAGGTTCACGAAGGATGACGTCAATGACAGGCGCTTCCGGATCCAGGACGCCTACATCAAGTGCCCCTGCTGCGGTAAAGACCTGCAGCAGGCCCTGCTCGACCCCGAGCGCCGGCAGTGGGTGGCAAAGCGGCCAGACGTATGGGACCACAGCTACCAGGTGTTCCCTTGGGACGTGCCCAAGTACAACACGCCGCCGGCTATCATCAAGCAGATGGGCGATTACCCGCTGCGCAGCGACTTCTACAACTTCGTCATAGGCCTGCCGTACAACGACGCGGAAAACAACTTCACGGCCACCGATGAGCACCGCAAGCGGGTGAGCGACGTCGATCTGTGGATATTTGGCCAATGGGCTGTGACCTGCCAGACCATCGGCGGGATGGACGTCGGCAAGACGTGCCACTTCGTCGTCAAGGCGAAGGTCGGCCGCCACTGGCACGTCGTGTGGGCCGAGAAGATCCGCAACACCAGGGAGAGCCCTGCCACCGGTCAGGTGCTTGAGCGCTACGACTACTTCCGCATGGCCATGCTGTGCATCGACGCCGGCCCAGACATCACCCTGGTCAACAGCCTGGTGGGCGCCAGGCTCGGCATCAGGGCGGTGGTCTATGTGAACAAAGTCAGCGGAATCCTCCCGATCGACGAGAAAGCTGACGGTATGGTCGTCAATGCCGACCGCACGAAGACGCTTTCGCTGCTGTTGAACAAGCACAACGCCGGCGAGATTCACTACCCGATGCGCGAGGAGATCACCAAAGAGATCTTCGAGCACCTCAAGACCACCAAGAAGATTCGCGCGAAGGGGCCGGACGGGGAGATGGTCGAGCGGTTCATCAAGACCAGCGACACCGACCACTGGGTGCACGCACTGAACTATGCCAACGTCGCTGCGCTGCTGGTGGAAGACCTCGGGCTGTCGGCGGTCATCTCGGCGCCGCCGAGCGTGGGGAAGGTGAAGCTAGGCAGTAACGCCGGCGCTAAGCCGGCGACCAGGACAGGGTGGTGAAGCTCAGCGCTTGCCGCAGAGCTTCTCGTTCAGTTCGTCGACGACTTCTCCGCTGTATGGCCTGCGCACCTCCAGCGCCTTTAACTGGTGAATGAACGGTGTCCACTCGCTCCAGCTGCCGTTCGCCAGTTCGTACTTCATCTCCCCGCAGAGCACACCAGGCGCACCGTCTGCCACGTTTCTGAACTGGACGCTGTCTGGGTTGCCGATGAAATCGGTCTGCCTGGCGGCCTCTTTCAGCCTCGCTTCTGGCCCGGCCTGACAACCTACCAGTGCCGAAACCAACACTGCTGCGAAAAATATTCTGACCATGGAATGCGCGTTCTTCCTGTGATTACGGAAGCGTAGCGGCGATGAGCCATGATTCGCAACCTGCGGGTGAAAATACCCTATTGCGCCAATGGGTTGCATACCTAATAATCCGCCCCAAACCGTAAACCTGTAAATACAGTTAATGGCGAGATCCCAACCAGGAAAGAACACCAATCGCTCCGCAGCAGCCGGAGCGAGCGTCGTTCTGCCTAAGCGCAATCTCGCCGGCAAGGCTCGCGCCAAGCGCCCCGGTTCCGACTTCGACAAGGGCCAGTCGATCCGCAACGAGCTCAACACCTACGTTGCGAACGCGATCAAGAACATCCGCGACCGGTCGAACGTCAACGAGATCATCAGGGTCCTCATGCGAGAGGACGGCCTGTTCAGCTCGGCTGCCAACAGCATGGTGGCGCTGGCCGCGAACAGCGGCTACCGACTGGCCTGCTACAACGCTGAAGGGGCGATGGACCTGGCGGTGATGGGTACCGCCTACTCGCTGCTCGACCGCCTGAGCACCCTGCATGACTACAGCCAAGGCTTCAACGACAAGCCCGGCCTGCAGTCGCTATTGACCACCCTTCAGATCGATGTGGTAGGCACCGGCGGCTGCGGAGTTGAGCTTGTCCTGGACGAGGCGTTCGGCCCTGAGCGGCTGGTTCCGATCGGCTACTCGACTATCGCCTGGGAGGCCGACGGCAAGGGCGGGCGTTACCCGACGCAGGATAGCGGTGAGATCGGCCTCAACCTGCCAACCGTCTTCATCGCCGAACACAACCGCAATGCCGACGAGGCGTACGCGGTAAGCCTGCTGCGGCCGGGGCTGACGCACACGATCAACTTCAACGAGTTTCTGGAAGACACCAACCGCGCAGTGAACCGCACCGGGCATAGCCGCCTGGTGGCGAAGCTGCTTAGCGAGAAGGTGCTGGCCTCCGCGCCGGACCAAATCAAGAACGACCCAGCCAAGCGCAACCAGTTCTTCAACGAGGTTCGGCAGCAGGTCGAGGAAGCCTTAGAAGGACTGGAGCCAGAAGACGCTCTGGTCGCCTACGACTCGGTCGAGTACGAGGTCAAGGACACCGGCGGCAGCAAGGCTGACTACAGCCCGATGCTGACCACCCTCGGCAACCTGCTCGGCGCATCGCTGAAGACCCCGGCGTCCGTAAGCGGCCTGCGGGCCGGCGGCAGCCAGGCACTATCCAACGCCGAGACCCTCATCTACCTGAAGGTGGTAGAGGCCGCCCGGCCGCCAGTCGAAGAGGTCATGAGCCGCGCGTTGACCCTGGCGGTACGACTGCTTGGTATCGAGGGGCACGTCTACTTCGAGTTCATGCCGGTCAACCTGCGTCCTGAGGAGGAGCTCGAGGCCTACAAAGGTACCAAGCAGAAGCGGGTCCTGGAGCTGCTCAGTCACGGGCTGATCAACGACGCCGAGGCTTGCTACCAACTGGGTGTGCGTCCGCAGGGGCTGGCCAGCCTGCTGGCCGGCACCGGCTTCTACGGCAAATCCGCGCCGACCGGCGAGGGCGAGCGTGAAAGTTCAACCGGGCGCGCCCTAAACCCTGGCACGCCAAGCAAATCCGGAGGGGACGACCAGTGACCCGTGAAGAGTACGACGGCCTGACCCCTGTTGGGTTTGGTGAAAGCGTTTCCAAGGAGACGATATGAAGTTCCGCACCTGGCTGGGCACCGAAGAGGCGCTGGCTGAGCTCGATCGCTTCGAGGCTATGTACGCCGGCAAGCCGCCGGAGAAGGTCGCCTACGACGAAGACGAAGACGGCCACCCCACCCGGGACAAGAACTTCAACGTCTACAGCGACCGCAAAGGCCTGTACCTGCTCGACCGTGTCGGCAACATGGCAATCGTCAAGGTGCACGGCTCGCTGACCAACACCCACCAGTGGTGGCACGCCTGGATGGCAGGTTACGTGGCCAGCTACGAGGCCATCGCCGACGCCCTGCAGATCGCGCTGGACGAGGAGGGAATCGATGAAATTCTCATGGACTTTGCCACCGGCGGCGGCGTGGTCCGCGGCCTGGACATCATGTCCGACGCAATGCGGCGCGCCGACAAACGCAAGCCGGTCTACGCCCATACCGACTCGCATGCATTCTCTGCAGGCTACTGGATGGCTTCCACTGCACGCCAGGTCACGGCCTCTCGCATGGCCGAGGTCGGCTCGATCGGCACACTCATGGTGCTGACCACCTACGTCAAGGCAGCCGAAAAGGAAGGCATCGAGTACCACGTCTTCCGGGCCGGCGAGTTCAAGGCACTGGGCCTGCCGTATGAAGATCTCGACGACAAGGCCAAGGCCTACCTCCAAGACAACCTCGAAAAGACCAACAAGTTCTTCCTCGAGCACGTATCCCGCAACCGAAACCTGATGATGAGCGAGCGCGATCGTTGGGCAGAGGGCAAGACCTTCTTCGCTGAAGAAGCGCTTGCGGTAGGACTGATCGACCGGGTTACCACCTTGGCCGATCTCATCGGAAGCGCCGCTTCCACAACCACCACCAGTGACCCCCGGAGATTCGAGATGAACATCTCTGCTGAAAAACTGGCTCAGATTGCGGCCGGCGCCGACCCGAAAACGGTCCTGACCGCGGAAGAGCTGAAACACTACGAGGCCAGCCTCGAAACCACTGAGCCCGAGGCCAACGAAGGCAACGGCAAGGGCGGCGACGAGCCGGAAGCGGAAGAACCTGAAAAGCCTGCCACAGAGGCCAGCACTGACACCATGGCGCTGATGAAAGAGATCGGCCGACTGGAAGCCAAGCTGGAAGCTGCCGAGGCCGACAACGCCACCCTGCAGCAGGAGCTGGCATGCCGTGAAGCCCAGATGGCTTCGCTGCTGACAGTCGCCCAGGTGGCCGTCGGCAACCTGCAGGTCGCGCTACAACGCCCGCGCGAGGCCAAGAGCACCGCTGCCGAGGTCGTCGCCCAGTTCAATGAGCTGCAGGGCGATATGGCCAAGCGCTTCAAAACTGGTCAGCAGACCACTACCCCGACCGAGGACAACACCCGTCCTGCGGCCAACACGTCGTTCCGTCACTGAGGAGGCCAGCCATGGCTGATTTCGAATTCAATGTGCTGACTCACAGTCCCGAGCGACTGAACGTCATCTCCACCAAACTCGGCCCCGATGCCGCCACCAAGTACACCGACAAGGACAAGCGCAAAGCGGTCAAGATGGGTCCGGTCGGCAACCACGTCCTGTGCGTGGCCGGCGACGAGATCGAAGGGTTCATCGACAGTGTCGAGGCGGCTACCTCCGGCGGCTTCTCCTTCGGCGGTGTGGCGCGCGGGAATCGCGGCTTCCGGGTCGAGGCTCAAGTGGGCGCTGGCCAGGGCGCAACGCCGATGGCTGTGGGCGACCTGGTGGTTGCCGATGACCAGCTGGCAATCGGCACCGCTGGCAAGCCGCAGGTCAAGACCGGCACCCCGGCCACCCACAAGTACCGGGTGATGAACGTCAAAGGCACCGGCTTGGCCGGCACCACTGTCGTCCTCGAACTGCTCTAAACCTTGGCAATCGGACCTGTAAATACAGGTCCGAGATCACCGCAAATACGGGAAAATTCGCATGAAACCATTCAAACTCGAATACTGGGCCAAGGATGAGAAGGGCAATAAGGTCCTGAAGTCCGTCGACGTCACCGTCGAGGCATACAAGCACGCGGCTGAGAAGGGCATGACCCTCCGCCAGTACGCCAAGCACCTGGCCCCGGACTGGGACCGCAGCATGGGCGACCCGCTCGACCAGATGTACGCCAACTCCGGCCTGCTGGACGGCCAGAAGTTCGGCATGCCGGCAATGACCCTGCAGGACATCGCCAAGGCCCAGCTGGCCGACGGCTTCCGCCGCCCCGATGGCAGCGACAACAGCCTGGGCGCCCGCCTGCTGTACCCGCAGCTGATCCTGGAAACCATGCAGGCCGATGCCCTGCGTGACGACGGCAGCGACATTCTGGCGGTCTGGGAAAGCCTGATCGGTGTCAGCCGCAACATCAACGGCACCAAGGCCGACCAGCCGATCATCGACACCACTGCACCGGAAGGCAGCCGCAGCGGTCGTATCGCCCAGCTGGCGGAGCCGGAGACCATGATCTCCATCACCACCGGCGACAAGTCGTACCGCATCCCGACCAACTCTATTGGTCTGATGATTTCCGACGAGGCCATGGCCGCCACCACTATCGACCTGGTTCGTACGGTGATGGAAGCGCAGTCCCGCGGCGATCGCATCCGCCGCGCCATGGAGCAGTTGAAGTCCATGGTCCAGGGAGACGTAGATGCCGGCATCAGCGCCCTGCCGGTGACCAAGATCAGCGAGTTCGACAGCTCGATCACCACCAACGGTGTGATCACCAAGCGCGCCTTCATCAAGTGGCTGCACAGCAAGCAGAAGGTCTGCAACCTGAGCCAGGTGCTGACCGACATCGACACCGCCATCAACATCGATGACGCCCTGCTGCCGAAGGTCACCGGTACCGACTCGTCCAAGATCGTCGCACCGTGGGGCGGTCTGAACCTGGGTATCACCCAGCCTCGCATCGTGCCGGTGGACGCTGACGTGTTCGGCGCCGCGCACCTGGTTGGCCTTGACCCGCGCTACGCCATCCAGCGCTTCGTCAACGTGTCGGCTTCCTACGATGCGATCGAAGAGTACGTGATGCGCAAGGCGACCGGCTTCCGCGTCGACTTCGGCGAGATGTCGACCCGTCTCTACGACGAGGCCTGGTCGGTGGTCAGCCTCGAGGCGTAATGGAGCAGGGGCCGGCCATGCCGGCCCATCTACAGGAGAGCAGTTATGGCTTTGAAGAAGAATGAAGCAGCTGAGCTGGCCAAGGCGGAAGCAGCCCTGGACGCCGAGGCAAAAGCCGCAGCGGTGAAGGAAGAGCCCACGCCGGAGCCGGAAGTGAAGGAAGAGCCCGCGCCGGAGCCGGAAGTGCCCGAGGTGAAGGAAACTCCTGCCCAGGCACTGGTCAAGGTGGTCAACCTGACCCACTCGACCCTGTACCAACACTCGTCCGGCTTGTCCATCGGCCCGAAGGCCGAGAAGGCACTGCTGAACGACGGCTGGCTGGCTAACCAGCTCAAAGCCCGCCTGCTGAAGCGAGTCTGACATGCCCCTGTTCAGCCTGACCACGTTCGACCAGATCCGCGGAGTCCTGACGGTGTCACAGGCAGACCTGCCTGACGAAACCATGGCGTCGTACGGACTGGACGACGACCTGGCGGTTGAGCTGGACGGGTGGGCAGGAGATTGGCAGGCCATGATCACGGCAGGCCAGGCAGAGCAGGCAGCGGCAGAGGATTTTAAGAAGTACCGGCTGCTTCGCCTGTTCTCCAAGTATTTCTGCGCCGCGGCGGTAGCTGCCACGGCGCCTGTGTTCGTGCTGACCAAGAGCACGGACGGATCCAACGAGGGCCAGCGCAGCGACCAAGAGGGCTTCCTCTGGTTGCAGAAATCGATGCTGGCCAAGGCTGCAGGCTTCCGGGAACAGCTGCTCGAGGTCCTCGGCTCTCAGCAGTCAGCTGCAGTAATGACCGTGATCTCTCGCGTAACCCCTGCGCGTGACCCAGTCACCGAGGCCCGCAGCGATGTTTCTTAACAAGATCGCAGCGAGGAAGATCACCGAGCCAATGGAGGCCTGGGACGAGACCACTGAATCGTTCGTCCCTGGGTTCATCGGCCGCATTGATCTGACCGACCGCTTCCTGTCGAACTTCAACAAGCCACTACGCCGGCGGATGCTCTACACCGAGTTCGGCACCACCTTTCCGGCTAGCCGTACGTTCCGGCACCCTGGCACTGGTCAGGTTTACCTGCTTGGCCAGACCCGATCGGACGCGCTTGACGGCCAGCCATACGTTGACCTGACGGTGTGCCACCTGGCCACCGACGAACCGAACGGAAGCGCCGGGCTGGCCACCATTTACCGTAAGTCTCCGGCGGGCCCGGCAGACAATCCAGGCTGGCTGGTGGAGCAGCAGGTAGCCAGGGCGTTCGTCGACCTGGAGTTCCGCACAAGCGCCAACGAGGCGGACACCTATGAAGTCAAGGTGGAGAATTTCTTCGCCTTCCTTCCGGCGCATATCCGGTGCGAAGAGTGGGATTTTCTCGAGCTTCACGGAAAGCGCTACCGCGTCGTAGACACGTTTCCGGATAGTGGGCTGGCAGGCCTGCGTGTGGACGAGGAGCCTGACCACCGGCTGAACTTCGTCCTGCACGTCGAGGGAGGCAAGGCCTACAACAGGGCAACCCACGCATACGACGCGACCAGCACGGCCTACAACGTCACCGGCGTGCTCACCAAATACCGCGACTTTGCACTGTGGGCCACCGACTCGGAGAACTACTTCGAGGTGGTGATCGACAGCAAGCACATAGGTTTCAAACCGGCGCCGTCGACGATGGCCCTCGAGATCGATGGACGACGTCGCGTTATCCGCCAGGTGTCAACGCAACCCGGCGAGAGGCAGTACATTTTGAGGTGCCAGTGATGGCCGGCAGTAAGAAGTTCACCGCCCAGGCGAACCAAATGGCCGATTTTGTTGGGCAGTTGTTCAACAGAGCTATCCGCTCAGCGCTACTAGAAGGCCTGGAAGCCGCGGTAAAGGCAACGAAACACGACTCGTCCAACGCGGCGGCGCACTGGATGCTTGCCGGAGAGGGGAAGAGCCGCCCATGGCAGCGCAAACTTGGCAAGGTGCGAGACTTGCGCGGCACCAAAGGCGGGAGGGCTCCAGTCCCCCCTGTCGGTTACCGGCGTGACGGCGGGATCAACCTGCCGACCACCGTGCGATTCGTCCGCGAGCGAGAGCTTAAAGAGGTCCTGGAAGACCTGGTGTCCGGCCGGCGGCCTGAGTTCAAGTTCTACTTCTACAACGCAGTCGGCGGAGAAGACGAGTATTCCGCCAACGCGCGTATCGAGGCGGCCGGGACCGAAGCCGTGAATCGGACACTCGCCGCCGCGGCCCGCCGGATCATCGCCGGCAACACGAGAAAGGTACCGCTCTGATGCTGCAGTCCATGACTGATTCGCTCGCGTTCATCCGCGAGATCGTGTTTGAACAGGTCACGCCAGGAACGCGATTCGCGTTCAGTTTCACCGACGATGCGGACGTCGGAGACCTGCAGGCCGGGCCCCTGTTCGACCAGAACGAGGAGTTTTTTCTGTTCGAGGCAGAGCTTGTAGACACCAAGCGAGCCGGTGTCAGCGCAGTCTCCCCGACCCGCTGCGGAGGGGAGTTGGTGGTCAGCTTGCTGACCAAGGACAGCCTGCAGGAGATACCAAACAGGCGCCGGCTGGAGGGAGTCTCCAACTGGTTTGCTGAAAAGACGATCCGGGGTATCCGGTTTCGCACCTTCACCCCGTTGAGCACGACGAAGGTGATGGGATTCACGTCGTACAGCGGCGTGCTCAACTTTGACTTCGACATCTCGAGAGGGTAGGCCTATGCCAGTCAAGAGCTTCACTGATACTTCCGCCGTTTCGCTGGCATACGCGATCGGCGACGGGGTCGCCGCGGGTGATTTCGCAGGCGTCACTTTCAACCTTATTCCCTTCACCACCGAGGGGTTCAACATGGCGAAAGAGGCAAAGACCTCTACGGCCATCACCAATGACCGCCGCCAGAGCAACTCCAAAAACACGAAAGGCAGTGCGTCCGGCGCGGTGACGACTGAATTCGGCGCAACTCCATTCATCCAGGACATGCTTTCGCTCGGACTGATGGCTGAATGGGCGCCGGTGGACGATCTGGACACCAGCAAGGGCGTCTTCATCACCGACAGCGACATCAAGAAGTTCATGGCGGTCGAGAAAACCGTAAAGAGTGGACCAGCAGAGACCGACCTGCTGTTCCATGAGCGTTACTACGGAACCATGGTGAACGACTTCACCTTGGAGTTCGGTGACGGTGAACTGATCACGATGGCGCTGAACACGATCTCGATGTTCGCCGACTACAGCAGTGCAGCAGCGGGGGCCAACGGCCTCGGCGGCAGTCTGGCAACCGCCAAGTTGGTGCCCGCCGACTACGAGATCGCCGACAGCTCGAGCAACCTGAAGAACCTGGTGATCAAGGACCCCAGCGGCACCCCGCTGGAAGTTGTGTTCTCCGACGCCTCGTTGCAGGTGCAGAACAACGTGCGCGAGCAGCCCGGCCTCGGCCATGAGTTCGCCGCCGGCGTCGGCATGGGCAAGGTCGGGGTGTCGCTGTCCGGCGAGATCTACTTCTTCGACCAGACCATGCTCGACGCGCACATGAAGAACAAGCGCCTCTCCGCCGAGATGACGATCGAGACCGCTGACGGCACCTTCACCATCTACCTGCCGAACCTGGTGTCGCAGAGCCCCTCCAACAGCGCCGACGGCGAGAACCAGGACTACAAGACCTCGCTGACGCTGACCGCGGAGAAAGGTGAGGTCACCGTCGGCGCTGTTACGCGCACCTGCGCGATCGCCGTCGTCTACGTGGCGAAGCCGTAAGCGCAAACCTGTAAAGCTGTAAATATGGCCGCGCATCCATTAGGATGGCGGCCATCTTCATACAGAAACCAATCAAGGAAATCACATGCTCGATATCGATAGCTTGGCAGTGGACCCGACCGCGGCGGAAGAGGGGGTATGGGCCAACTTCATGGGTGCGCGATTCAAGATCGCCCGCCACAACACGAACAAGGCTGACGCGCTGCGGGCCAAGCTGACCCTGGAGCGCTGGGACGAAGTTACAGCCGGCACCGAAGAAAGCGATCGGGTAGCAAATGAGATCAACGCCAAGGTCCTGGCCGAGACCGTGCTACTGGACTGGGAAGGTGTAGCCAAAGGCGGAAAACCGCTGAAGTACACCCCGAAAGTCGGACTGGACTACCTCCTGGACCCTCGGTTCCGCGACCTCCTGCAGTTCATCGAACGATTCTCCATGAACCGTGGCAATTACCGGGAGAAGGCCGAGGAGCAAGCGGCTGAGTCGGTAAAGGATTCTGCCGCTTCCTGATCACGCACGGGGCGAAAGGGCTGCAGGCGATGAAGGCCCTCGAGGAGAAGTTCGGGAGAAAACATCCCGCCCTCGAGGGGTTCGTCGAGCCACCGCCGGGTATGCGGTGGCTGGTAGATGCGTTCTTCCGCCTGCACAGGAGGCGGCAGCATGCCGAACACGGCTACCAGCCGCTGCAGTACCAGGAGATGTCCCAGTTTGCGGACCACGTCCTGAACTTGGAGCAAGACCTTAGACCGCTGTTTTTCCGGACGATGGAAGAGACCGATAACGGCGTTCTGTACGACCACTACGCAAAGGCCAAAGGCAGCGTTGATCAGCCCCCCGGCCAGAAAAAACCCCGCCGGCCGCCTCGCAGGTAACCACGCATGAGCAACAAGTTCGAGATCGACTTTTCCGAAGCGCTTCGGCAGCTGGCGGAGTTCCAGGCAAAGACACGCGGACTTGGAGAATCGCTGGATAAGGTCCAGCAGGCAGCAAAGGCCCCGGCGGGTGCAGCCGGCAAGCTCATGAAGGAAATGCACCAACACTTCAGCGAGCTGGAGAAGGCGCTGGAGCGAGTTGGGGTAGACGCAGAGGCAGCAGGGGCAGCGGTAAAGCGGTCTAGAGACACCGCCCAGGGGCTATTTTCCAAGCTAGCCGCCGACAACCTGACCCTGACGACGCGCGCCCGCGCGTACAACGGCGAGCTGAAAGAGCTGGAGCGGCTGCTCAAGGACACCGGCGCCAAGAGCAGTTTCGTCAAGTGGGCAGAGCGTACCAACAACATCACGGCCGAACTCAGCAACCAGAACCGGTACCTGGTGAAAGCCATCCAGGCGGCTCTTACCGCCGAGGGGCAGTACAACCAGCGACTGAAGGCGAAGCTGGCAACAAACCAGCGCATCCTGAACTCAGAAGAGGCCAGAAAGCTCAAGACCATCGAGCTTGAGCATGCCATCCAGAGCCTTGACTCGGCGGAAGGGAGGGCTCTGGCCAGCGCCCAGGTACGGCTGGCAGCCAATCGCCGGGCAATCTCCGAGGACGAGCGACGCCGCGAGAAGCTGAATGAACTGGAGCGCCAGTACGCCAGTCTGCACGGCGGAGTGGAGCAGGACATCGTCCTGCTGCAGCGGCAGATCGCTGAGCGGCGCAAGCAGATCCTCGGCGACGACAAGGCCCGCCAGTCGATATCAGCGTTGACACAGGCCCAGGCAGAGCAGAACGCCCAGATGGCCCGCCAAGCTGCCTCGCTGAAGGCCAAGAATCAGGTTATGCAGGAGGTGGCGAACGGCCTGCATCGCATGACCCGCGCGGAGGCCGAGGCCGTCGCCAAGGCGGAAGCTCTGCGAGCAGCCAACAAGCGCACCACTGACTCCCTGCTGGACGAGGCCCGCGCGGCCCACGGCATGAGCAAGGCCCAGCTTGAGCTGAACCGGGCCAAGCAGTCGGAGATCGACAAGCTAGAGCGTTTGAAGGTACAGCGCGACCTATTGAGCGGGACCTATGGGCGGGACCTCGCCCAGACCCGCCGGCAGATCGCCGAGCAGGAGCGGTACAACCGACTGCTGGCCATGACAACTGCCGAATTGCTGGGGCTCACCAATGCCCAGCGGAGGCTGTCTCTCGCCCAAGCAACTGGATCGCAATCGGCAGCGATGCTGCGCGCCGGCCTCGCGGGCTTGCACACCAGCATCGGCATGTACACCAGTGCCACCATCGTGGCGGCGTCGTCCACCTATGCTATTGCCGCCGGCTTGCGCAGCGCCATCACCGTCGGCACCGAGTTCTCCGCAACCATGGCGCGGGCCGACGCCATTATGTCCACCTCCAGGCCGGCGTGGATGTCTGACAACGGCAGCATGGCGGCGATGGAGGTGCAAGTCAGGGCCCTGGGCCAGAGCACTGCATACACGGCGTCTCAGGTAGCAGAGGGCCTCGGCGAACTCGGGATGGCAGGCCTGTCAGCCGGTGATGCCGTGCTGGCACTGCGCCCGGCGCTCGACCTGGCCATGATCGGCAACATCAGCATGGGCCAGTCCGCTGACATCGCCACCAACGTGATGATGACGTTCGGCAAGACAGCGGAGGAGCTGACTGAAGTGGTGGACGTGATGGCGACCGCGGTCACCAACTCCAACACCACAATCGAGCAGCTGGCGAACTCCCTGACCTACGCTGGCCCTGCCGCACAGACCGCAGGCATCTCGATGCGCGATACGGTCGCGGCCATCGAAGCCATGGCCAACTCCGGCATCAAATCATCGCGCTCCGGTACCGCGCTGCGCCGGCTGTTCGTCAGCTTGGTGAACCCGACCAAGAAGGGCGCGGCGATGTTGGAGCAGTACGGGATCTCCGTACTGGACGCCGAGGGCAAGACCCGCGGCCTCGTGGACATCGTGACCCAGCTCAGCAAGGCGTTGAGCAACTTATCAGGCGCCGAGCGCCTTGGCGCGATCCAAGACCTGGTAGGCGTCTACGCTACCTCGCCGGTGGCTGCGCTGGTCGACCAGGCTGACAACCTGGTGAACCTGCGCAACCAGCTCGACAACGTGGCCGGCGCTGCTGAGCGCATGCGCGAGAAGATCGAGGACACCATGTCCAAGGACTGGAACCAGGTCGTCTCGGCGTTCCAGGAAGTGCAGCTGACGGCCTTCGACGCCTACGAGATGAAGATGCGCGAGGGGTCTATGCGGCTGGCCCAGTGGCTCGTCCAGCTCACCGAGCCGATCGAGACCCTGGCTGACGGATCCACGATTTCCCAGCTCGACATGATCCTTCAGCGAGCAGAGAGCCTTGCCAAGGTCATTGGGATGGTCGGAGCGGGACTCATCGCCTTCAAGGCCGCCTCCGTCGGGGGAAACCTGGTAGGGGCGCTGGCGGGCGACCTCGGCAAGCTCAGCACCGTCTACGACGTGCTAAAGGTCAAGGCCGGGACTGCTGCTGCCAGCGTCAAAGCATTTGACCTGGCGGCAGCCAGGGCCGCAGCATCGGCTCGGCTGCAGTACGCAGCAAACCAGCCACTGGCAGCCAGCCTGTCAGTGGTCAGCAGCACCGCCAGGGGCGCTGTAGCTGCCCTCGGAGGGTTGTCAGTAGCCATGACTGCCGTGTCCAGGGCGCTCGGCTGGGTAGGCCTCATCTGGGGCATCTACGAGGCCGGTAAAGCAGCCTTCGGCTCTGATGCTCGCCAGGACCTGATCGACCAGCGCAGCGAGGTCGACAATCTCAAGTCCAGCTACGAACAACTCAAGGACCAGATGAAGCAGGTCTCCTTGGAGAAGGAGAAGGAAGCGCTTCGTGGCAATATCCAGGCCGACCAAAAGAGCATCGAAGAGCTTCGGCAGAGGAACTCCGGCATACAGTCAAGCCTCGATGCCAAGGGGGCTGGGCTTGACGACTCGACCAGATCCTCTCTTCAGGCCATGATCGAGGCCAACAACTACCAGATCACGCAATTCGAAAAGCATATCGAGGCCACCAGCAAAAAGCTGGCCGAGATGGGCAGCACTGCCATGGACGCGGTGAAAAGCCAGGACGCGCAGATTGCCGCGGCGCAGAAGGTAGTCGAGACATACGAGCGCTTCGCCGAGGCAAAGGCCTCCCTTGACGCAAGGGCAGCAGCCGGGACGGTCTCTGCAGCCGACATGGAAACACTTGCGTCGGCGGAGAGGGCCTGGAAGGATGCGCTTGCCGCCGCCGCACAGGCCAATACCAAGGTGGTGGAAGTACGCGAGAACCTGGTGTCTCTAGGAGAAATAGCTGCTGCGGACGCCGCCAGGCAGGGCCAGGAGGCCCTGGCCAAGCAGCTAGAGGCCAGCGCCAGCGCCACACAGAAGCTGGTCACGGCCCGCGGCGAACTGCTGCGCATCGATAACGAAATAGCCGCGCTGGCCAAGCAGGACCAGGCAGCGATTGACTCAGGCGGCCAACGCCCCGGCCAAGACACGTACAACAGGCTGAGCTCTCGCAGGGATGAGGTCGTCAAAAAGGTGGCCGAACTGCAGGCTGAAGCTGACACCGAAGCCCAAGCGCTTTCAGACGCCCGCCGCGCCCTTGAGGACTTCTACCGTAGCGACGCAGAGAACCTGGCCGTACTAAAAGAAGACCTCGCCGACGTAATGCTGATGCGGGTCATCAACAACCAGCTGATTGCCGAGGGCGGACAGCTCGGCGCCGAAGCATCAGTGGCTGAGGCTGAGCGCCTGAAGAAAGAGCTGCAGCTGCGGCAAGCCATTGCGTCGCTCGAGGAAAAGCTCAGCAAGCCGGCCAAGAAGGCCTCGGTCGATAGCCAGCTCGAGAAGGACCTAAAGCAGGCGCAGTCTAGCTACGACGCACTGCGCAAGCAGGCAGATCCTCTCAGCGCGTCGCTGGATGAGGTCAACGAGAAGACGGCCCAACTGACCCTGCTACACAAGCACGGAAAGATCACAGCCGAGCAGAAGGCCAAGGCCATCTGGCAGCTGCGTAAGGCCCACTACGAGCTGGCCATCGAGCAGAACGCCAACTACCAGTCGCTCGAGAAGCTGCGAGAGTCCTACCTGGACTCGCCGTTCTCGGAATCGCTGGCAGACATGATCGAGCTGAATCGGCTGCTCAGGGAGAACAACGTCTCCCTGGAGGAATACCAGCGTATCAAGGAGTCGATCGGGCGAAAGGCGGCAGAAAGCGCAACAAACGGACTACCGTCGGCCAACCTCCAACTTGGGGAAGCCTCCTCCACGCCGTTCAGCGACTGGATGGGAGTGGAGATCGAGCGGGCCCAGGGGTTGTCGCAGTACGGCAAGCGGCAGGGCGACCTGTCTACCGGATATGGAAACGACGTTGACCGCATCCAGAAGGAGTTCGAGGCAAGGCAGGCGGCTCTGGACGCCGAGTTCCTGCAGGAGTCAGAGCACGCCGAGCGGCTAAAGCAGCTCGAGGAGGAAAAAAGTTCGGCCCTGTTGCAGGCCCAGCAAACCTTCGCGGATCAGAGCCGGGCCATAGACACGGCCCGGGTACAGTACGCCGAGCAAATGGGCCAGATGGCCTTGATTTCCATGCTCGGCAGCGCCGAGAACATCCTCGGTATGTTCGCAAGCGTCGGTGAGGACGCGACAGCTGCCCAGAAGGCCGCGTTTGTCGCGCAGAAGGCGCTGGCTATCGCCCAGATCCTGATGTACACGCACCTTGCAGCGGCCCAAGCCATGACCATCCCCGGCGACCCGATGAAGGTGATGGGTATCCCGCTGGCTTCCTTCATCACAGCCCAGGGCTACGCATCTGCCGGGCTGGTGGCAGCGTTGTCCATCGGACAGCTCGCCGGAAAGAGCGGCAACTCTGGCAGCGGGTCTTACGCCGGCGCCTATGACGACGGCGGATTCATCCCCTACAACTCCTACGGAATCGTCGGCGAGTACGGACCGGAGATCGTGCACGGCCCGGCCAACGTGACGTCCAGAGAGAAGTCCGCCAAGCGGCTGGCAGGCTCCGGCGCGGAATACAACATCACCCTGGCCCCGCAGATCACCGTACAGACTGCAGACGGCGGCTCCGGGGGAGATGCGAACAGGCAGGCTCGTGACCTCACTGCCGCGGTCCGCAAGACCGTGATGGACACCCTGCAGGAGCAGACCCGCCCGAACGGGGCACTGGACATTTGGATCAGGAATCAACGGAGGGCGTAATGGACACTTTCCCGGATATCGGAACCCCAGACTGGGGGTTGACCGAGGACGTAGATGCGTCAGTCACCAAGATTTCTTTCGGGGACGGATACGAGCTGCGTCAGGCCAACGGAATCAACCACCTTCGTGACAAATGGGACCCAGTCTGGTCGTTCCTCACCCACGAGGAGGCATTGAGCACCTATGACTGGCTGAAGCAGAGGAAGGACTTGACAGCGTTCCTGTGGAACCACCCAGACGGGAGACAGGTGAAGGTCGTCTGCAAGTCAGTCAGCCTGGTTAGGAACAACTACAACGACGATGTTCTCTCGGCGTCTTTCGTTCAGGATTTCAACCCCTGACCTGTATTTACAGAAATACAGGTTTCGGCTAAGGTTGGGCCACCGCAACCACCCTGAACGATATGTCCGATCTCATCGCCACCGACAGACAGCTGCTCGAGCAGGACGCGATCGTCCAGATGTTCGAGCTTGACGCGAGGAAATTTGGCGACGGAATCCTTCGGTTTTCCAACAGCTCCGTGGACGGGCAGCCGATCTCTTTCAACGGGTATGTGTATCAGCCGCTCCCGATAAAGGCAGAGGGGTTTACCTGGAAGGGTAACGGCCCTATGCCCAGGCCCACCCTGACCCTCGCTGCCAAGGACCTGGTGTTCCTTAGCCTGGTGATCAACGCAGACGACCTCATCGGCTGCCCAGTGACGCGAATCCGCACCTATCGAAAGTACCTGGACGACGGGAAGACGCCCAACCCGGAGGCCATGTTCCTTCCTGACAACTACGTGATTGAGAGGAAGGTTCTGCAGAAGCGCCGGCAGATTCAGTTCGAGCTGTCCGCCCCGATGGACCAGCAGGGGCGGATGATCCCGAACAGGCAGGTACTGCGGGACTCGTGCACGCACCGTTTCCGTTTCTGGGCCAACGGTCGGTGGAATTACGACGGCGTCACATGCCCCTACACCGGCTCTGCCATGTTCAAGGTCAACGGGGAGAGCACCTCAGACCCCAGCCAGGCGAAGTGCGGTAAGCGCATATCTGACTGCAAACGCCACTTCGGCGACAACGCAGTGCTGCCGTTCTACGGCTTTCCTGGAGTGGACAGGTTCTAGCATGTTCGACGCGCATTTTGACCAGATCAAGGCACAGGCGATCGAAGCGTTTCCGCGAGAGGCGGTGTGGTTGATCACCAAAGGCGGTTGCCAGCAAGTAGAGAACGTCCACGAAGACCCGGAGAACTTCTTCTCTATCTCTGAAGCCGGTGCCCGGCGCGCGATGTCCGCCGGTCTGCTGGCTGTGGTGCACAGTCACCCGAGCAACATCGCAGCTCCTTCCGCTGCTGATATGCAGGGCCAGATCAACACGGCAGTACCGTGGGGCATCGTAGCCACAGACGGAGTGGTCTGCTCCGACAGCGTGTGGTGGGGCCCTGGCGTAGAGATGCAGCCGTTAATTGGCCGAGGATTCAGGCACGGAACGGCCGACTGCTATTCCCTCATCCGGGACTACTACCGCCTCAAGCGAGGGGTAACGCTGCAGGAGTTTCCGAGGGATTGGCTCTGGTGGGAGGCCGGCGAGACCCACTTCGTGGATGGCTTCCCGAGGGCTGGCTTCGTCCGCATCGACGAGGACGACGCGAGGCCTGGCGACGTTTGGCTTGCACAGATCAGGAGCGACACGCCGAACCACGGCGGGATATTGCTCGAGGACGAACTCATCCTCCATCAGCCGGGCGGCAAGGTGCCCGTAGAGCTATCGAAACTGTCGGTCCGTGAGCCAGTCTTCCGCTACCGGCGCCACATAACCCACTGGCTGAGGTACGCAGGGTGAGGACGGTCTACCTCCACGGCCACCTCGGTGAGCGGTTCGGGGCGTCATTCCGCCTCGACGTCGACACCCCACAGGAAGCCGCACGGGCCTTGGCCGTACAGCTTCCAGGGTTCTCCCAGGTTATCAGGGCTGGTAACTGGCACATCGTTCGTGGCCCCCTCGAGGGTCGAGACGAAGTCGACGAGAAGAGCTTGGAGGTGACCCTCGGCACGTACGGCGAGATTCACTTCATCCCGGCCATCGAAGGGGCCAACAGCGGGTGGGTCAGTACGATCGTTGGAGCTGTCCTGGTTGTGGCCGGCGTCATGACAGGTAATGCGGCCCTTGTCGGAATGGGCGTTGGAATGACCGTAGGGGGGATCGTCCAGCTGACCACGGCAATGCCTGGAGTGGATATGGACGAAATGCAGGGAGTCGATGAGCGAGCCTCCTACCTGTTCAACGGACCCTCGAATAGGTCGAAGCAGGGAGGAGCTGTTCCGCGCGGATACGGCCGCCTCAAGGTAGGCAGCATCGTCATCAGTGCCGGACTGTTCGCCGAGGAGGTCCCCCTGTGATCCAGGCCATTCACGGCGCCGGCGGCGGAGGCGGGTCAAAGAAGCAGCGTACGCCGGTCGAAGCCCCTAACACGCTCCGTAGCAAAACCCAGGGACGCATCCTTGACCTTATCGCGCACGGTCCGATCGTCGGCTTGGTGAACGGGCTGCAGTCCGTCGAGCTGGACGACACGCCGCTGCAGAACGCAGACGGTTCGTTCAACTTCTCAGGAGTAACGGTACATACCAGAGAGGGATACCCTGACCAGGACTACGTTCCTGGGTTCCCGGCCGTAGAGAACTCTATTGAGATCAACACGGAGGTCAAGTACGACACTCCCGTCGTCCGCCGAGTATCGAACGACGAGGCTGATGCCGTGGTCGTGACCGTTCAGCTCTCTGCGCTCAGCGAGTCCAGCGCAAGCAGCGGGGATATGAATGGCTACTCGGTGCCGGTAGCCATCGACGTGCAGGCAGCCGGAGGGGCCTGGCGCACTGCGGTATCCGATACGGTCATAGGTAAGACAACCTCCCCGTATCAACGGTCCTACAGAGTGCCGCTGGATGGAAACGGGCCGTTCGATATCCGCGTGCGCCGCACCTCCAAGGAGTCAACCAGCCAATACATCCGCGATCAGATGAGCTGGGCCACCATGGTGGAGGTGGTTGACGCCAAGCTGAGCTACCCGGACAGCGCGCTGGTAGGGATCGAGGTCGATGCCTCTCTGTTCGGCTCGCAGCTGCCGTCCCGGACTTACGACGTCAAGCTCAGCATCATCAGCGTCCCAAGCAACTACGACCCAGAAACCAGGGAATATACCGGCATCTGGGACGGCTCCTTCAAGCAGGCCTGGACCGACAACCCCGCCTGGGTTTTTTACGACTTGGCCACACACCCTGTCATCGGCGCCAACGTAAAGAACGTCGATAAGTGGGCCCTCTATGCCATCGGAAAATACTGCGACGAGCTAGTCCCTGACGGCTATGGCGGCATGGAGCCGCGGTTTACCGTCAACACCATCTTCAACACCCGCGAGGAGGCGAACACCGTCCTGTCCAACCTCGCGTCGGTGTTTCGCGGGATGTCGTACTGGGGGTCAGACAGCATCGTGCCGGTGGCCGACATGCCCGCAGACCCGGTCAAGTTGGTCACCCCGGCGAACGCGATAGACGGCGACTTCGAATACTCCGGCACATCGCTGCGTGAGCGCCACTCCGTAGCGATCGTCATGTGGAACGACCCTGACGACAATTACAAGCAGAAGCCAGAATTCGTCGAGGACCCGGACAGCATCGAGCTGTTCGGCTGGCGGGAGACGCAGGTTACCGCCCTTGGGTGCACCTCACGGGGACAGGCACGGCGCCTTGGTATGTGGATCCTCTATTCCGAGCGAATGGAGACCCAAACCCTTACCTACCGAGCATCAGCAGACCACGCAGACCTGCGCCCTGGTGAGTTCATCCAGGTCGCAGATCCGGATCGCGCCGGCGCCAGGATGGGCGGGAGGGTGACGATTCCTGGAACTTCAGAGCTTACCCTGGACAAGGTGCCAGAGCAGGTGTCCAGCGACACTTGGTTCCTCTCTGTTGTCCTTCCGTCAGGATCCATCGAGTGTAAGCAGGTCAAGTCGTTTGCAGGCGATCAGGTGACCCTGCTCGAGCCGCTGAGTGTAGCCCCGCTGGCCGGCGCCGTGTGGGTCCTGGCCAGCTTATCTGTGACGCTGCCACTGTACCGTGTGGTATCCGTCGACGAGGACCCGGACGAGCCCGTCTACACGGTGACCGCCACTGAGCACGACCCGAACAAGTATTCGAAGGTTGAGCTAGGGCTGCAAATACCAGAGACGCAGAACAGCTACCTTCCCAGCGGCCCGGTGGCCTCGCCAATGGACATCACGGCAGTCGCCAACAAGTACCTGGCAGGCGGGGTCGAACACCAGCGGATCACCATCGGCTGGACACCGAGCAAGGATGTCCGGGTCACTGAGTACATCCTAGAGGCCCAAGGCCCTACTGACGTTTCGTTCCGCACGCTGTACGTCGGCGCAGGCACCTCTTTCGACGAGTCGGACGCCGGCGCTGGCCAGTGGATGTTCAGACTGAAGGCGGTGACTTCCACCGGCCGCTCCTCGCCGTGGGTCTCCAGAACCATTCAAATATCCAACCTTCTGCTGCCCACTCCGCCGGACAGCGTAGATGTGAGCGTGGCGACGTTCAGCGTTGCCTTGTACCCGCGAAGCGCCTACCCGGGTGCGGTCTACGAGTTCTGGAGATCCGCCACGGCACTTACCGACGCGCAGATCGAAAGCAACGCGGTGCGTCTCAGCGTCTCCACTGACCTGGTGGATGCAGGGCTTCGCTCCGGAACCCAGTATTTCTACTACGTCCGCGGCTCGAACGCCTACGGCCTGTCAGCCTGGTACCCGGTGCAGGCGACCACGCTTGAAGATTTCGACGACATCCTCGACGCCGTAGACACCGACATCCGCAAGCCCGGCGGACTGTTTGAGGAGATGGTGGAGGCGTCCAAGGCGTCTGTAGCCGAAGTGGTAGCTGACGAGGTAGCTGCCATTGTTCAGGCCGACCTGGATGTGATTCGCACGGACCTAGCCGGAGCAAAGGCCGAAATGACGCTGCTCGACGGGGCCGTCGACAACCTCGCCGTGGGTGTCACCAATCTCGAGATGATGAACGAGATGGAGACCGTGCGGTACCTGGCGACCGTCGCCCTGCACGAAGGCAACTCAGCCCGCGCGACCACGGAGGAGGCGACCCGAGCGGACGAGGACAGCGCTCTGGCCACCCGTATCACCACCCTGCAGTCGGAGTTCGACACCAACAAAGCAACGGTGACACAGGAGCTGACTACGCTGGCCAGCGCTGACCAAGCCATCGCTACTCGGATCGACACCCTTGAGGTCCAGGTGGGTGACGATATCCAGGCGCAGATTACCTCAGAGGCAGCAGCTCGCGCTGATGCAGATAGCGCGCTGGCTACCCAGATCACTCAACTTAAGGCAACGGTCGACAACGACATCACCGCAGCCATCGCCTCTGAGGCGACGGCCAGGGCAGACGCAGACTCTGCACTGGCTACCCAGATCACTCAACTTAAGGCAACGGTCGACAACGACATCACCGCAGCCATCGCCTCTGAGGCGACGGCCAGGGCAGACGCCGACGGCGCTCTGTCCACTCGTATCGACACCCTGACGTCATCCACCAACGACCAGTTCGCCTCGGTTTACCAGCAGTTCACTGCCCAGACGTCCTACACCGATGGGGCAGTGGCCCGGGCGGTGACCACCGCCACGGTGAATGGAAAGAAAGCTGTGTTCGGCATCTCGGTGGACGGCACGGTGGCAGAAATCGGGGCCATCGCAGACCGCTTCTACATCTACAACCCGGCTGGCGGCACGTACACCCTGGCGTTCGCCGTAGTCAACGGCCAGACAGTGATTCAGGACGCGCTGATCCGAGACGGCTCGATCAACACAGCCAAGATCGGCGATGCGTCTATCACCACAGCAAAGATTGGCAACGCGCAGATCACCAGCGCCAAGATCGCTGACGCGCAGATCACCAGCGCCAAGATCGCTGACGCGCAGATCACCAGCGCCAAGATCGCTGACGCGCAGATCACCAGCGCCAAGATCGCTGACGCGCAGATCACCAGCGCCAAGATCGCTGACCTGGCTGTAGATACCCTGAAGATCAAGGACAACGCCGTAACCATACCCTACTCGGCTGTGCTGGGTAACGTCTCGTTTCCCGCCCCCTACTCAGATATGAAAGCGTCAGTGATATACACCGTATACGAGCCTACTACGGTTTCTATTTTCGCCACCGTGAGTGCGATAGCGGACGACCGTAACATGCAGTTCTTTATTCTCGCGCCTACCGGTACCGGAATTATTCATGAACTTTCTATTGGCCCGCTGGGCCTTGTACGGACGACTGGTGTTGGTGATAACATTTCTTATTACTATGGGGGGACTGGTTTCACGTCTGTCCGGCTTATGCCTGGTTCGTACAGGTTTGGAGCCATGGCCCCACCAGGAGAAATCGTCCAAATTATGGTTATAGGAGCAATGAAATGACGCCCCACACCGTTTACGAGGAAGCAACCGGACGAATTACCTCTTACCACTACGGCGGGCCGTACATCCAGGTTGTTCCTGAACCTGGCCAGGCGGTCGTCAACCAGATGTGTGACTTCAGGTTCGACTATGTCCTGGACGGTGAGGTAACCAAACGCCCAGTTATGCCGCTGATGGTTGACCAGTTGACCGTGACCGGATTTCCCGCCGGCAGCTCGGTTACTGTGGAGGACGCCACCTACGAACTGGGGCAGGAGACTTCCGTTACTTTCTCGTTCGACTACCCTGGGAGCTACTTGGTGAGGTTCTGCTGCTGGCCATACCTGGACTCAGAGGTGGAGTTGTCCAATGGAGATTAACCATACTTCCAACTACAAGAAGAGAAGGGCCTCAGCTTATCCATCAATACATGACCAGCTGGACATGCTGTGGCACGCGATGGACAAAGGGGAGATCTCCGTTGCCAAAGAATTCTATGAGGCGGTAAAAGAGGTAAAAGAGGAGTTCCCTAAAAAGCAAATTTCCAGCGCGCCGGTTCAGCCATAACTGTCGGCGAGGCCCATGTAGATCAGGCAGTCTGGGTCCGGCTTCGTTCTGGAGGGCAAGGTGTTGTGACCAACTGGGACTGCAATCAGAGCAACGGAAACACCTCCCGGTACATCGTGGTAGACGTAACAGGCTTTTAGCTCGCTACTCGTGCCGGCACGCCGCGGATGGAGAAGCTCGAGGCGTTCAAATGCCAGGGTCGCTACGTCTGGAGATTGGTTGACGGACGGGCTAGTAGCAGCTAGCACTCCCTGCTACCATTCGACCCATAAACCTGTAAATACGGTTAGCCATGACAGCCACCAACTTCCCTGAATTCAACGCCGCCGTCACCGAGCTGACCACCAAGGTCTCTGCCCTACTCGGCGACGTAGCTGAGATGCAGTCGGTTGCGAACGTCCAGGTTGCGGTCGACAAGGCGGCTGAAGCGTCTGCCTATGCGACTGAGGCGGCGGCTAGTAAGGCCGCGGCGGCGTCTAGCGCAGCGTCAGCAACCTCCTCGAAGGATTCTGCCTCTGCATCAGCTACCAAAGCTGGCCAGTGGGCCGAGGCCAACGAAGGGGAAGCTGTGGAGGCTGGCAAATACAGCGCCAAGCACCACGCGATTAAAGCCGCTGCGTCGGCCTCCAGCGCCTCCGCAAGCGCCACCACCGCCACCACCAAAGCGGGCGAAGCCTCTACCTCAGCTGCTAGCTCCGCGAGCTCGGCGGGAGTTGCCTCATCCAAAGCCGGTGAGGCCGCCGCCTCCGCTAACACAGCCAGTACAAAGGCCGGTGAAGCGGCTACTTCTGCAACCAACGCTGCGAACTCGGCTACTACCGCTACGACCAAAGCGTCCGAAGCCAGTACGTCTGCCACGAACGCGGCCGCGTCGGCTTCGACCGCCACTACTAAGGCAACTGAAGCCTCGACTTCAGCGACCACAGCGGGTGTCAAAGCCACTGAAGCCTCGAACTCCGCGACCTCCGCATCCACTTCGTCCACCAAAGCAGGGCAGTGGGCTGAAAACGCCGAGAACGTGGCTGTCGAAACGGGCAAGTACAGCGCCAAGCACCATGCAATCAAGGCAGCTGCCAGCGCATCGGCCGCCGCCGCCTCGCAAAGCTCGGCTTCGACATCTGCAGGCACAGCAACGACCAAAGCGGGTGAGGCTGCTACCAGCGCCACCAACGCTGCGAACTCGGCTGCCACCGCTACCACCAAGGCTTCTGAGGCGGCCACCAGTGCCACCAACGCTGCGAATGCCAACACGGCGGCGCAGTTGGCCAAGACTGCGGCAGAGGCGGCGCGTGACGAAGCTGTTACAGCTGCCTCCAGCCTAACGGGCACCCTGTCCGAACTTGGCTCAGTCGATCTGTCTTCCGGTGCATACCCGACCACGCCGACCTCAGCCGGCTTCTGGAAAGTTACCGTTGGCGGCACCGTTGGCGGCGTTGACTACGGCGTGGGCGACACCCTGGTCTACTCGAAGAACCTGGGGCAGTTCTACAAGATCGACAACACCGAAAGCGTTTCGTCTGTCAATGGAAAGACCGGGACGGTGTCACTCACACCCGCCGATGTAGGCGCACTGCCGTCAACAGGGAATGCGGCATCTGCCACCAAGCTAGCAGCCGCTCGTACCATCAACGGTGTTGCTTTTGACGGCACGGCCAACATCACCGTTGCTGACTCGACCAAGCTGCCGCTGACCGGCGGTACGTTGTCAGGTGACCTTGTTGTCGGAGCCACCACGCGCGCCGCTGACACCACCGTAAAGGTCCTGGCCGCTGACGGCTACAACGCTGGATTCCTAGCGCACGGCGGCATTCAAGGCACAGGCTATCTGTACGTGGGGCAAGAACGGAGCCATGGCGGCGGCGTGTTCTACAACGGCGACGGCACCCCGGCGTTTGCCACAGGGGAAGCAGCTGACCGCGTTTCGTTCTATCGCCGTAGCGCTGGCGTCAACGAGGTGGTGTTCAGCTATTCGCACGACAGTAATAACGTCGCTTTCAGAGGCGTGATTTCCGGCAACGGCTCCGGCCTTACCAGCCTAGCCCTAGCCAACGTCACCGGCCTCCAGACTGCGCTCGACAGCAAAGTCAGCCTCACCGGCGATCAGAGCGTAGCAGGCGTCAAGACCTTCTCGACGGCTCTAGCGGTCACCGGCACAAGCAAGGCTGCGGGGCGCTTCTACGCCGGCACGACTGATCCCGATAACACCACGCGCACCAACTACGACGGCAAGCTACATGCGACCGGATTCGGCTCTGGCCGGTTCGTCATGGAGTACAACGCCGCCACTGAATCCCTTGATTTCAACTTTGCGTGAGGTGAGTCATGGGATTGATCGCACATTACCGACTTGATGGGAACGCAGACGACGTCTTTGGCAAGTTCAACGGCGTGGCGAGCAATGTGACCTGGGCGGCGGGAAAGCTGGGGCAGGCAGGTGTTTTCTCTACCAACACTCAGGTTATTACTGTCCCGGATGGATCTGGCAAAATTTGCCAATCGCTGAACAACAGCTTCTCTTTCGCATTTTGGTACTTGGCCGATCCACTTTCCAACCTTACCAGAGGGTTGATCAGCTACCGCAACGCCAACGAGCTGAACAGGCTGCTGCATATCGTAGTGCGCCCGAATGGCACGCTTAGCTTCGCGTTCTACTCAAACGACTTGAACACCAACCACGTTGTCTCAGTTGGCGAGTGGATGCACGTCGCTTGCGTAGGTGATCGCACAAAGAACACGCAGACGATATATGTTAACGGGGTGGCGATAGCGGGCAGAGTCGCCAGAGGGTGGCTGAACTTGCAGCCTTCCGATTTGTTCATATCAAACTACAGTGGGCAAGCAAACTCGCAAGCAGGTGGCCTACTCGATGACGTTCGCATCTACGACCACGCCCTGTCCTTGCGCGAGATCCGGGATTTGGCTCAAGGGCTGGCCGTGCATTACCCAATGCTAGATTTCCAGGAGCCTACTGAAAACCTGCTGAGCGTTCGCCTCGACACCGCGCCGGACTTATACGGGAAGTCGACCAAAACCTACCTGGGTAATGGCGAATACAGGTTCGTAAACAACGGGACAGGTAATTCTAATATCCGGCTGCGCTGCCCACTTGACCGGCTGGTTAACGGCGCCACTTATGCCTGCCAAGTCAAGTTCAAGGACAACACCGGCTATGTGGGAATCGACTGGTGCGATGTTGGAATTGCGGGCTTGCCATCCTCGTCCGCTGCCGAGGGCGTGCTTTATGGCACTGCGGCCAAGGCGACCTACGACGCCACCTACAACTTTCTTGATATTACGATTGGCTCAGGCACATCCGTAACGCTGTACGAAGCGCAAGTCGAGCACAAGCCTCATGTAACGCCGTATACCGACAGCATTCGCTCGGCCAGGGTCGTTGACACTTCCGGCCAAGGTGCTGATGCGCCGCTCGCGCTGGCAACCGCACCTAAGTGGATTGAAGAATCCCCGACAGGTCGCGGTAGCTACCTGTTCACCAACGACGCTACTAAGCGCATAGACCGTGAGCTGATCGACCTAGGCAGCACGCTGACCTACAGCTGCTGGGCGAAGCAAGACAGTACCGAAGGTCACGCTTACAAGTTCATCGTGTCGTCGGGGCGTGACTACGACAAGTACGGGGTTAGTATCAGCACCGTCTCGGGTGACATCCAAGCCCGGTACGGCGGCGGCGCGCAGGGGAATGGGGTGCTCAGCGCGGGTATCAGCCTGGTGGGCGTCTGGCGGCATATTGTTTTCACGCACGACATGGTCAACGGCGCCCGTCTGTACGTCGACGGTGTGCTTACTGCAACCGGACCTGCCAGAACCATTGATTACAGCCAGGCGAACAACCGAACTGTCATCGGAAAGATGTCCTACAGCTACACCAGTACGACCACTTACTTTCCATTCAGCGGCCCAATATCGGACGTCCGTATATACGCAACCGCACTCGCAGCCGACCAAGTGAAAGAGCTGTACCAGCAGCGAGCGAGCCTGGATTCACAGGGGAATTTCTACGCTCAGCTGATCAATGAGAAGGGCGCAACCAAGTTCCAAGTCACGAAGGCCGGTCAACTTAGTTCGCAAGTATCCGAAGTCGGCATCACCAACGGCCTGATCGCCTACTACCCGCTGAACAAGGACGCCAAGGACTATTCAGGCAATGGCCTGCATGGGGTTGTGACAGGGGCGACGGTTGTAGGTGGAGGCTTTGACGGCAAGGGCGCCTACACGTTTGACGGCGTTGATGACTACATACGAGCGACAGGCACTGGTATCAACGCAGGTTCCTGGGCATACCCAGAGGCCACCTTCCTGTTCTGGATCAGGCCGAAGCAGCCGCTTTCCGCTTCGGATCAAAACCTTGTCACAGTCGAAAACACGTTCGAGATAGCAATAAACAATAGTGGCCCGTCATCGACCTTGAAGTATGCGTCGGCCCCTTGGGCTTGGAGGACAGCTCCTGGCTCACCCGTCGTAACAGGCGAGTGGACCATGATCGCCTACACCCATTCGACGACCTCTCGAAAGCTGTTTGTAAACGGGGTGGAAGTGTACGTCTCCGCTGAGACCGGTGGGTTGGCGGCGGGCACACCCATGTATCCGCACATGACTATCGGAGGGCGCTATTCCGGCCCATCCGCGCCGTACATAGGCGATTTGAGCGCTCTCAAAATCTTCAACCGCGCCCTCACCGCCCAAGAAATCGCCGTCGAGTACAAACGTACCGGCCCCACCAAAATGACTCAGCACCAAGGCGTAACCTATATCCAAGGGGAGTTTAAAGAAGTATGACTACCAATGTTTATCAGCGCGCTTTCTCGATCCACATCGACAACCCCTTGGATGGGCAGCCTACTTGCACGTTCCAGCAGGAGCGAGTGGCTGAGGTCAATGGCGAGATCATTCGTCAGCCCATTGGCGAACTGAAAGTCGTCTATGACCCTGACGATCCTACGTCGCATGCGGTGTACAACCTGTTGCGAGACTTCTATCTGGAGCTGATTACGCCGCCTGTAGAAGAAGTCGAAGAGCCTGTTACGGAAGAGCCTGCCACTGAAGAGGTAGTTGTCAATGGCTGATCTTGGACCAACTAAAGTCTACGGTGACTTGCATGTCACCGGGGGCATCACCGGCACTGTAACGGGTAACGCCGGATCTGCGACCAAGCTGCAAACCGCTCGAACCATCAACGGTACTGCGTTCGATGGTACGGCGAATATTACCGTAGCGGACTCGACCAAGCTCCCGCTCTCCGGCGGCAAGATGACCGGGGCACTGGTCCACCAGTTCCTGGCCGGCGCTGCTGGCGTTACCACCTACCGCAACCTGGCTGTTTACACCAACAGTGCTGCGACGGTGACGGGCACCATGAAGATCACCCTCCCGTTCGGGTGGACGAGCACCATGATGTCTCTGAAGCTGAAGGGCTTCAACTACAACGTCGTGGGCGCGTGGGAACTGTCCCTCGGCGGCTACAACTACGGCAGCGGCAGCTGGGTCAACACTTCCGCTTCTACCATGGGAACGTCCGTCCCGTTCAGCTCCGTGCGTTTCGCCTTCGACGGTACCAACGCCTGCATCCTGCTGGGCAACACCGCTTCGACGTGGAACTACCCGAAGGTGATCATCGAGGAGATGCTGGCCGGATTCTCGAACGTCGAGCTCGACTGGGGCAACGGCTGGTCGATCACCGTCATCCAGGACGAAACCGGTCTCAGTGCCTTCAACGAGCCGTGCTCAACGCCAACGCCAACGCCCTCCTGCTCAACGGGCAGGGACAGTGCCTACTACCTGGATGCGGGCAATCTGGCCGGCACCGTCCCGAGTGCGCGTCTCAGCGGAACCTACGGCATCAGCATAAGCGGCAACTCTGGAACAGCAAACCGCGCAGGCGTACTGAACTGGACCAATTATGGTGGCGGACAGGGAGTAGGCAATGGCTCTCACGTCATTTTTGACGCATCCAACAGCGTGTCGCCTTCAGGGAAGGCTGTTAACAACACAAATCCTGAGGTCGCTTGGGCGGGCACCTATCCAACGCTAATGGGTTGGAACGGAACCAACACCTATGGGGTTCGCGTTGACCGTGCCCGCTACGCAGAGGCGCTTACCTCCAATATAACCATTAACGGTGTGGCAGCGAACGTCGGCTCCAACATCACCGTTGCAGATGCGACTAAGCTTCCATTAACTGGTGGTACGTTAACAGGTACTCTAGAAGGTACTCGCGGTATATTCACGGGCACGGGTAATGATTACCATGTAGGTGGTCTTGAGGCAAGAGGTAATGGGACTGCTAATACGGTATTTCCAACAATAGGTTTTCACCAGCCAGGCCTGTGGGCAAGCTCATTACAGCTTCGTGGAGCGAGTGATTTCAGATTCTACGGACAAGGTGGCACTGCTTATGCAAATGTAACTGCAGCTACCTTTAACGGTAATCTTGCAGGAAATGCTACTAGTGCTACTACGGCAGGATCCTTGACAGGTACTACTACAGCGGCTGTTCCAACCGCTGCTCTAGGTTCTGGCACAGCTAGTTCTTCTACATTCCTTGCAGGTGATAGAACATGGAAAACAGTTAATACTTCACCACCTACAGCACGCGGCGGAGTAGGGACATATGCGTTTGCGTACGCAGTCAATGCCCCTAATGCCAGCAATCAAATAGCCGGTAGTAGCTTGCAATTTGCTTGCATAACATCTACAGGTGGTATTGCTAGAAATTCTTCATTCCTAACAGGGACATGGCAAGCTATGGGTCACTTTGACACTTCAGGTAATGGTTATGCTACATTGTGGCTGAGGATTAGCTAATGACTGTTTATAATGTACGGAATGTTTCTTATAATGAACGGGGGACTATTGATTGTGAAGTTGAGCATGCTACTTTCGGGTGGCTGCCTTTCACTGCGTGTCCTGATGATGTAGAAGAGCATAGCCGTGCCATATATGCGGCGGCTTTAGCAGGGGTTTATGGTGAAATCAGATGAAGAACTACTCATCATGCTGCCTAAAATGGCTTGGCCGGAGAATTCAGATGGAACTCAGTAAACTTGAAGCAATACTAATAGCTGTTGATCAGTTGATCAATACGATATTGGCAGGTACTCCTGATGAAACATTGTCCAGTCGTGCCTACCGGTGCGGGGGTATTGGATCAATCGCCTAAGCGCCGTTGGGTATTCGCACACACCTGGATCAATAGGCTGTTTTTCTGGCAGCCGGATCATTGTTTCCAGGCCTACGAGAGCGAAAGGACTCGCTCCCATTTAGTAAGCGGATTTACGCAATGACACCACAGTCATCGCCTAAGTAAGATATAAACAAACAAGCCCACTTCGGTGGGCTTTTTATTTGAATGAATCAAATTAGTGTAACTCCAGCCAACATTGGATAATCCTCTCGTTCATCAACAAGGGGGGTTATCCAATGACACTTGGACAGAAACAGCGGCACTTCACTCGTCTGGTAGGCCTGATCAATGCGCTGTTCTGGCGCGACCGCCTGGGCGAGCTGCGGCACTGCCAGCTGGCGTACCTGGGCGAACTGGCGCGCGAGCATTTACCTGAAGACCTGTAAATAAGGGTTCCCATAAATACGGCCTGAGGTTAGGATTCATCCAACTCAGGCCGGTACCTATCATGTCTTTCGACTGGAAACCTTACGCACTCGCAGCGATCTGCGCGCTTCTGTGCTGGAACTTCTGGATGCAGAAGGGCGATGCCGAGCGGGAGCGGGATCAGGCCTTAGCCGCAAACACCAAACTTGTGACGGCAAACAGCAACCTGCGCAACAGCATCAGCCGCCAGAACGAAGCGGTCAGCTTGCTCCGCATTAGCGCAGAGGCATCTGCAACCGCAGCCGCCGCAAGAGCCGCTACGGTCCAGCAGGCAATTCCGCGCAAGATCCAACAGGACCGTGCCGCAGGCACCGCACCGGAGGAGATGAACAAGTGGCTAGAGTCGCTGTTCTCCTCGCACTGATTCTCTCAGGGTGCACGACCACCGAGTACGTTGACCGGCCCGTCGAGGTCCTGGTCCCAGTCCAGGTAGAGCGGGCTGCACCGACCTGGCTGATCTCACCCTACGCCCCTGAATCACTTCCTCGTTTCATCCACCCATCAGACCCCGCCGCGAAGGCCGCTTTGTCCGAACAAGGCCTGGCTGACCTGAAAGTCATCCTGCGCATGCTCGTTGAGCGTGACAACGGATGGCGGGCGTGGGCCATAACCCCAACCGAAGAGACGCCGAATGTTCAACCTGAGTAGCCGCAGCGAACAGCGGCTGTCCGAGGTCCACCCAGACCTGCAGAAAGTGGTCCGCCTGGCCATCCGCAGATCGAAGATCGATTTCACTGTCCTGGAGGGCCTGCGGAGCGCGACCAGGCAGAAGCAGCTGGTCGCCCAAGGCAAGTCGAAGACCTTGGATGGTCGGCACATCACTGGCCACGCCGTCGACCTCGGCGCCTATGTCGGTGGCCAAGTCTCCTGGGACTGGGAACACTACTACACCCTCGCCGAAGCGATGCGGGACGCAGCTGTAGAGCTCGGCATCCCGATCGTATGGGGCGGCGTATGGGACAAGCGGCTCAACCTGCTGCACGACACGAAGAAGGCAGTCGCCGACTACGTGCAGTCTCGCAAGGTAGTCGGGCGGGATGCGTTCATTGACGGCCCGCACTTCGAACTGGACCGCAAGGAGTACCCGGCATGAGCGCTGAGCAGTGGTCAAACCTGCTGGTGAACGCCGTGCCGTTCCTCTTGTATGGCGCGCTGCTGTTCAAACTCTACTCGGCCTGGAGACGGGTCAGGGCTATGGAAGACCGGTGCAGGGAGACCCGCCTGGCAGCTGTCCTGCTGCTGCTGACCGTGTGCACGCTGACCTTCATGGCAGCCAATGCGTACGCGCTCGAGGTGTACGGCAAAACGTTCCTTTCGCTTCGAGTTTTCCAGATGTTCGTGCTCAGCAATTGCGCAGCCTACTGGCTCGTCCTGGACCTGATCACCAAAGACGCCTGCGAGTAAGGAACCACCCATTGAAGATTCCGCCTGAGTGGTTCGATAAGGCCAAGGATTACCTCTACTTCGGCACGCTCGGGGCGTTTGCAGCCCTGGTCGGCTGTTTGTGGCAGGTGGCGAGGAAGGGAGGGCAGCCTGTGGCGCTGCTGACCCTGCTCTCCACAACCGTGGTGGGGTTCTACTTGGGGATGCTGTTTGGGGGGATTGTCTCGCCAGACTGGGCGAATAGAGACGCGGTGGTCCTGCTGATCGGCGCCACCGGTTTGAAGGGGTTCGAGGTGGTGCTCTCCGTGGCGAAGAACACCATCCCGATGTTGTTGAAGGCGGGTCAACCACCGAAGGAAGGGGACTAGGGGTAGGTCCACCGGTATCGGCCGAGGATTCGAGATCCGTCTACCAACTGGTACTCCATCTGCCTGTCACGCTGCTCGACGAACCCCGTGCGTTCCGCGCGGACGAGCTCGCCATTGACCTCGATGACCAACGGGCAGTTGACCGGGGCGAGGTGGTCGGCGGGGTTCAGATGAACCCCGCCGCGGCAGCTTTCGCAGATCACCGACCGGTGCTCCCGAGGCCACCTTCGCCGCGCACCGTAGTGCTCAACTCCTCGACCTCGAAGAACTCGACCATTGGCACCTGCGACAATTTAGCCTGGGCGATGCGGTCTCCGTGCAGGATCGGCAGAGGCTCGGTACCTTCGTTGACCAGCTTGACCATCACTTCACCGCGGTAGTCAGCGTCGATGATCCCGACGCAGTTGGCCAGCCTGACACCGTTCTTGAAGCCGTGACCGCTGCGGGAGTAAATCTCCATCGTCCAGCAAACAGGGATTTCGAAGGAAAGGCCGGTGCGGATCAACGCGGTATGGCCTGGCTGAAGCAGCAGTCCGCCCTCCGACAGCAGGGCATGCAGGTCAAAGCAGGCGGCATGCTCTGTGCCGTATCGTGGCAGCATGGCCTGCGGGTCCAGTTTCTTGACCTTCATGGTGATGTTGTCCATCGTCAAACTCCAACTTCAATGATGTTCGCGGCCAGGGCTTGATCCTGTTCGCGGTGGGTGATGAGCAACAGCTGCTTGGCGCTTCCCGCCAGCGACGCGGCCAGTCCCGTCGCGTTGTGCTCGCTCATGGATTCAGTGGGCTCGTCGAAGATCAGCAGGCTGTCCGAGCCATACAACGCCCGGGCCAGGCCGATACGAACAGCTGAGCCGATGAACGCCTTCTGCGCGCCGGAAGCACAGGCGACCGGTGCAACCACGCCGCCCTCCTCGTAGCAGAAGTCGCCGTCTTCGTTGGTGATGCGGGTGATCTCGCCGCGGGTCGCTGCCTTGACCTGCCGTGAAGCCACGGCCATGACGGTTTCCCATACGTCTCGCAGGTACTGGACCCGGCGATCAGCCAGGAAGCGGGCCAGCCGGCCAGCGCGGTCTGCGGCGATCTCATGGCCCTTCACCTTCTGCAGAGTGCTTTCCAGCACCTCGACGCGGTGCTGGGCGTCAGCTAGGGCCTTGGCTGCGACGGCATCGTCACGCACCGCCATATCCACAGCGTGCTGCGCCGCCTGGTAGCTGCGGTCCCATTCAGCCTTGGCCTGGGTATAGGCGTCCTCAGCCGCGCGAGCTGCAGCGATCTGTTCATCAGTCGGGGCGTCGATCACCAGTGCCTGGCGCGCTTCAACCACGGCGTCCTCAGCGCGTGCGACGTTCTTGTGGGCCTGGTTCAGCCGGCGTTCCGCCGCAGCGCGCCGCTCGTTTGCCTCTGCGCCGGCGTCAGCCTTGGCTTTGAGGCCGGCAACCTCGCCCTGCAGTTCTTCGATCACCGACTCCAGGCTGCTCGCCTCGCCGCGCAGGTCATTGACCACACTGGCGTCGACCAGCTTGGCGGCCCACTTCTCAACCTCGGCCTGCTTGGCAGCGCGCTGATCGATGCGCTTTCGCATGGTGGCCAGCTGCTTGGTCCCTTCGGCCTCGCCGGCGGTGGCCAGCGACAGCGCCACGCCGAGGTCGGAGATCTGCTTCTCGAGCGCGGCGATTTCCTCGGCCAGCTGCTCAGGGTCATGCTCGGCCAGCGCTGTGCCGCAGGTTGGGCAGGTGGCGTCCTTCTCGAGCTTGCGCAGCGCGGCCAGCTTGGATTTGTCGACGGCGATCAGCTCGCGGTGGAGAGCGGCCTCGCCGGCGTAGTGGGCGTGGGTTTTCTCGGCGTGCTCAAACTCCTCGGCAGGCACCGGCTCAATCGCCGCCAGCTCCGTCTGAGCCTGCTCATGCTCAGCCTCTGCGCGGATTGCGCTGGCCAGCTGTTCCTTCACGTCAGCCAGACGGGCACGCTTCTGGCGAAGCACGGCGCCTTTCTCGGCGGAGGCTGCGACGACGCTGTCGATGTCCACCAGCTCACCGCATTCTGCCAGCGCCTGCTCAGCCGTGACGACGGCCTCTCTCTTATGCTCCAGAGCGGCCTCAGCTTCGCGCAGGGCGCTTTCCGCACGCTGGGCAATACGTTGGGTCGCCTGAAGGGCAGAAGAGCTCACAGCAGGCGGCGTAGCGGCCAGCGGAGGGAAGTTGTCGAGGTCGGTCTCGGCCTTCTGCCGGTCGACGACTGCTTCCTCGGAGCAGGTGGTGGCAGCGTCAAGTGCTGCGCGAGCAACGGCCAGCTCCTCGTCTGACACGCTGCAAGCGTCGGCTGCAGCTTTCTCCGCGGTAGCCATGGCCCGGGCGCGGGTCATGATGCTGTCGATCAGTGCGATGCCGGCGAACTCTTCGACCTTCTGGTTCAGCGCGGTCGTGCCGAAGCTCAGAAGTCCTGCGGTCTGATGCTGCTTCGAGTTCAGGAACAGCGCGAAGTCCTTGGCGGTGAGGCCGAGCAGCTCTTCGACGTAGGCGGTCACCGGGGTGTTGCCGTTGGCAACGAGGGCATCCCCGCCGCTGGCACGCTCGACCAACTTGGCCGTCGACTTGCTGCGGGTCAGGATGTATCGGGCGTTGTCGACCTCGAAATGCAGCTCCAACCCGAACGTCGTCTGACCCCAGGTCGGGATGTGCTCTTTCTTACCAGGTACGACGGTCACGCCGAACAGTGCGGCCTCGATTGCCTGGATCAGGGTCGACTTGCCGCGGGCGTTCTCGCCGCAGATCACGTTCAGGCCGTCGGTGAAGTTGGCGGTGAAGGTGCCCAGGCGCTTGAAGTTGGTGGTAACGAGCTTGATCAGTTTCATCGTGAATTCCTTGTGTTGGCTGAGGCTTACGCCGCCTCCACCGCATAGATCGTCACGCCCGGCCAGCGGCTCTCGCGGCAGATCTTCTCCAGCGCTTTCAGCTGCGGTTCGCTGCAGTCGTCGATGGTGATGGTGGTGACCAGCGAGCCGCCGGCGATGCGCTCAACCGAGCGTGCGAGACTGCCGGGGCTCCAAATCCCAGCCATGATCGATGCGCCCTTGTCGCCTGCGTTCCGCAGGATCTTGCGCAGTTTTGTTGTCTTCCCGGACATCGCCGGGCCGCGGATGATTTCGAGTTTCATACGGTGAGTTCCTTGATCGCTTGGCGAATGGAGAGCCGGAGACGCAGGGTCTTGAGGCAGAGGCGAGGGGCGTACCTAGCTTCAGTGCGGAGCAGCTGCTCGAGGCGCGGGCCGAGGCCACTGGAAGGGCGTGGAGCTGGTTTCATGGCTGACCTCCGTCGGCGTCGTAGATACACGCAGGGCGGCGGAACTCAATGACCTCGCCGTTCTCCTCCTTCCAGTCCATCGCTGAGCCGAGGTGGCACTTGTCGGTGCGAACCGCGTAGTGGACCTGGCAGCCGGCAATAACCAGATCACCGACCTGCACGTACCAATTGGTCGAGCGTGCGTTGGTTCGAATGCCCAGTGTCTTCTCATCGCTGTGGACGCCGTGGACTGTGCCGTAGGCAGCTCGGTATTGCCTTCCGTCAGGCGCGAAGAAGAAATAGTCGGTGGTGATCAGGACCTTGGTTCCTATCTCAAACTGATGACTCATACCGCCACCTCCTTCGCCAGCTCGCTGAACAGGTCAGCCAGGTCAGTGCCGTCCAGCTCGCGGCTGATGCGGGTGCGCAGATCCTCGACAACCGGCTTCTCCGCCTCGTCGTCGACCACGTTCACGCCGGCAACCGAGACGCTGTTGCGAACTGCCAATGCGTCCGGGGCGTTCTCCCACACCTGCTGCATGAAATCGGCGACAGCGACGGCCTCGTCTGCAGCGCCGATCACGTCGATGAACTGCACGCCACTCAGGTCCGGCAGCTCCTGCCCGAACATGACTGACGCGAAGCGCTCGTCCTTGGACCAGATGCGGGTTTTGGCGAGATCAATGCTGTCGTCGGTGATCTCCAACTGGTAGGAGAACTTGTCGGAGATGTCAGCGTAGGAAGTGACGTGGGAGTTTCCGAGGATCACCACGCGGCCGTCGAAGTGGGTGGACGGCTTGTGCTCGTGGCCGAGGAAGATGTAGTCGAACGACTCCAACATCAGGTTGGCTACCGCCGGCGACAGGTTGAGGGTGTCGTCCTCGGTGGCGAAGGGCTGGTCGTAGTTGCAGTGCAGCATCAGGACGCTGGCTCGCCCGGCGCGCTCGCGGGCCGCATGCTCTGCCGCGTCCAGCATCGCCTGCTCGAACAACTGTTGGCTCGCGTGGTGCGGGACGAAATACATGGGGCCGTCCGCAAAGAAGTATGGCGCCGACAGGCTAGGGGACGAGATGACAGGGCAGCCCATTTCCTGGAGCGCGTCCAATGAAGTGACCACCCCCTCTCTATTTGCGCAATCATGGTTCCCCGCCAGCACCCAGCGGCAATTGCTGGCGATCTCGTAGCCCTGAACGAGGACGTCCTCTGAATTCTGGCTGCGGTCGAACAAGTCCCCGAGGCATACCGGGTTTTCAGCGTCCTCGATGATGTCCCATGCCTGTTTGAACAAGGCGAGGGTCAGCTTTTTCGAGGAGTCTCTGGTTGTGTGGGCCGCGCGCCTGGTTCCCAGGTGCGGATCAGTGAAGAGCGTATACGTCGTCATAACAGGCTTCCTGTAATTACGGCACTAAGAGCCCACCCCGCCGCTTGCGCGGCGAGGAGGGTGACGGCGAAGTGGCGGAGGGCGCGGCGGGTCACAGCACTACCCGAAGCGCCAAGATGAATCCGAGGGTGGCGCCGTAGCCGAATAGGAGGCCGACTGAGGTCACCAACACTGCCTTTCCGACTGCTGAGCCAATTCCGTCAGCAAGGCTGCGCAGGCCTCGTTTCATGCTCGGGCTCATACGTCTTCCCTCCAGCGCAGGGCCACCGGCAGCAGCGGGATACCGTCCTTGCTGTGGCCGAAGTGCTGGTAGGTCAGTGGGCGACCCATGTAGGTGTGGCGCATCTCCCACTGGGCGTGCTTCTGCTGCGCATTGCCGTGGGCAGTGGCCTTGAACGTCCGTCCGCAGGGCATCTGCAAGGTCCAGACCGGCACCTCGAACTCGCCGTTGGGCGTGCCGCGCTCCACCGCGATGACGATGGCTTCAGAATCTTCCATGTCCTTGAGTTTGAGCAGGCTGCTCGAGCGCTTGTCGGTCTCGTAAGGGGCCAGGCCGTGGCGGAGGATGGAGCCTTCGTAACCTGTGGCGAGCCAACTGGCGTGGAGGTCGTTGAGGGCGGAGCGATCCCGAACCCGTTCGGTAGTCAGCAATCGGATAGGGGAGTCGCCAACAGCAACCTTGCCGAGAAGCTCGTCCAACTCACTCCGGCGTTCGGCGTAGGGGGCTGGCCGCATGATGTCGTAGACGTGGTACTGCAGCTGCAAGGACTCTTCACGAGGCTTCTTCACCAGGCTGCCGATGTCCTGCAACATCATCCCGTGGACGTACAGTTCTCCGTCCAATCTCTTGTCCAGCAGCCCACAGTCTCCGAGGAAGTCCCGGATGTGCGGCAGAAGGATTTCCTTGCCGTTTCTGCTGTAAAGAATGCCGTTTGCTAGGCAACGGTGCCCGTCGACCTTTGGTTGAGCGAAAGCGTTGTCCCAGTCGATGGCTTCCGGTTTCACCTTGTCGATCGGGTGGGCCAGCATCGGCTTTTCCAGGCCCAATGCGTTGGTGGCCGGCGCGCTCGCTTCCTCGAGTGTGCGGACGTAGCCCTTGTCGAGCTGCTTGTTGACGCGGCTGTCCAGCTCCATCACCGCCTGCTGCGCAGGGGTGGTTTGGTTGGCACGGCCGATGTTCTTGCCTTCCACCGGCACTTCCTTGGTCACGGCTGCTCCGCCGATGACCTTGGTGTGCGAGATGACGAGATGGGCTGGCGGGTTCAGCTCCCGTGTTTCAGCGACAACCGCCTGAATCTTCCAGTCCCCGGTCTTTCCGCCGTGGTTCTTGAAGAGCGTGACTTCCTTCAATACTTTCATGTTGTGCTTCCGTTGTTACGGGTTGCTGTATTTACAGCAATACAGGTTAGCCTGCAAGAGTAGCAGCCATCGTGGGCAGTGCGAAGTAGTCCACCAGCCCTCGACTGACGACGTCCGCGTTCAGCTTTATGCCGTGGCCTGCATTCTCGATGGAGGCCAGCAGGTAGCCCTTGCTGATCCGCTCCTCCTGCACCACTGCGGCGCCGTCCCAGACCTGAATCACGCCGCGCTCCGCGTCGTAGAACAGGACCAGGTAGGGGAGCTTGAGCAGCTCTCGGTAGAACGAGATGGCGCCGCGCTGGGCCGGCTGCATCGCCTGCTTGGTCAGCGTCGAGTTCTTCTCGCTGGCCTTCACCTCGCAGAAGAACAGCCGCTGCCCGGCCAGCGGTGAGCGGGCGCCCGCCGGCAAGGCCAGCAGGTAGTCACTCGGCTGAGCAGCGACGATGGATCCGCCGGCGGAACCGGTGTCGGCCAGGCGATGCCAACCCAGAAGGTGGCTCTCGCGCAGGGCGCGGAACACCTTCTGGATCTCCTTCTCGAAGATCTTGCCTATGTCGGTAGACAATTCATCACCTCGTCGAGAGCGTCGTAGAGGTCGTCCAACGTGCCGTCGTTGTGGATGACGTGGTCGGCCGAGACAGTAATTCCGGCTTCGCTGACGTGCGCTTCAACTGTCTCGGTGTGCTGCCGCCGAATCTCGATCAGGGTACCGCCCTGTTCCTTGATCCACCGCGCCTCGTTGTCGAAGCGGACGTCGCTGATGACCATTCCGTTGGAGAGCCCGCGCTGGCAGGTGAGCCACTCCTGGTGGGCTAGGAGCACCCACAGGTCCGGGTGAACACACTGCCTACCCCACTCTGTGCCGATCGTCTGCATCAGTTGCCTAGGGCTCTTTCCGAGCCACTCGATAGGCTTCTCTCGGTCGCCGTCGTAGAACAGGTCACCGAATACACTGGTCAGCATGTCCTTCAGCGGGTTGGCAAACGCGAACTGCTCAAGGAGGTGGCGATCCTCCAGAAACGTAGCTGCAGTGTCCTTGCCTACTCTGGCGCGTCCTACAAGGCCGATCAGCTTCTTGGGCCCGTTCATCGAACCATCTCCAGGCCCAGCTGCAGATCCGGACTCAGGTTGTCCATGTTCTCCAGCGCCCAGCGGACGTAGGACTTAGGCAGGTTGCACAGCTTCACGCCCTTGTGCTTGCCGTAGGGCATCTCCATCGACGTCGTCGCCCACGGCTCGCGCATCCACGCGATGAACTCGCTGAGCGAGCTGCAGTTGGCTTTCTCGATCGATGGCTGGATCAGATCCAGCGTCATCACGATGTCGGCGAAGGCGTCGTGGGCATTCTCAGCCTTCCGGCCGGTGAGCACCTCGTAGGCAGTGCCAAGGTTGGCCTTCGGTAAGAGACCTGCGTTCTTGAAGCGGCGGGTGGCCACCATCAGGTCGATCGACGGGAACTCGGCAAGGCCGCAGCGACGGGCCAGCTTGTCGTCGAAAGCGGCGCTGTTGTAGCCGAGCACAGCCTGGATGGCGGTGTCGTTGACCAGCTCGAACTGTTCAGCCAGGTAGCTTTCCCAGTGCGGTTTATCTTCGACGTGGTGGTCGTAGATGCCGTGCACCCCACTGGCGCCGGCTGGGATAGGCTCGCCCGGGTGGAGCAGCTGCACATCCTTTTCCAGGATGCTGTAGCGACCGTCCTCGTGAAGCGTGGCGAAGCACAGGGCCGCTTGCACGACCCCGCACTTGGCTGTGTTCACCCCGGTGGTTTCATAGTCGTGGGCGAAGACCAGCATTACCACGCCCTCTTCTTGTGAGCCTGCAGGACGCGATCTGCCTCGCCTTGGCGAGTGAAGTACCGCTTCCACAGGTCAGGCCAGTCCTTCTTCAGCGCCTCGGAGCGGCGATGCAGCGCGCCCTGCGCTGCGGACGCCAGCTTGAGGTTGGATCGGGCCTGAGCCAGCTCCTGCTCGAGGGCGTGAACCCTCTCAAGGGCCTCGGTTAGCCGAAGGTGGTCTTTGGCCAGTCCAGGCCCCCTGATATCCCTCAAGCGGCTTGCGATTTGCTTGATCATGCAGCCTCCTTCTCTTCCATCTCTGCGCCGCGGATCTCGGCCCAGATTTCTTTGGCTTCTTCGAGGCTGCGCTCCACGGCCTCCATGATTTTCTCGTCGCCCGGGTACCGGCCAAGTTCGTGAACATCGCCCCAGGTCGGCCCGATGGAGAATTCCGGGCACTGCGGAACGGCGTGCCCTGGCGGTGTCGCGCTGCTCATGATCTCGTTCATCTCGCGGCAGTATTCGGCGACGTCGTCCTTGTGGACGAAGGCGACCGTCTCGTCGTAGATCGGCGCAAAGAAGACCATGTCCAGGCGGTCGAGCAGACCGCGCTCGACGATCTTGGTCAGGACGATGCGCAGCATCTCTGCGGCAGTGCCCTGGATCGTCGCGTTGGTGCCCTGGCGGTGCTGGCGGCTGACCTTGCCGTGATCCTTGGCGAAGATGTCCTCGGTGGCGTGGCGCTTGGTGCCGAAGGCAGTCAGCGTGAAGCCGTTCTTCTCCATGAACCGCGCGGTTTCCTCTTGCCACTGCGGGATTCGGGCGTACAGCGTCATCGCGCCATCCAGCAGTTCCTTCGCCTCATCGATCGGGACGATCAGGTTGCGGGAGAGGGTGGCAGGGCCGGCGCCGTAGGCCAGGCCGAAGTTGACGCCCTTGGCCGACTTGCGGATGCCAGAGGCCAGCTTGTTCAGCGGGTGATCATCGAGACTGCGAGCCTCGTTGAACGCCTGGAACTCGCTGAGTGCCGCCAGGTCTTCCTTCTGGTCGCCGGGCTTGGTGGCTTTCAGCTTGGCGATACCGGAGCCGGTAACACTGTGCAGGTCCTTTTCATCCGCCGGGTCGTAGGCATCGATCATCACCGGATCGCCCGACTCGCAAGCCAGCAGGCGCAGCTCCTGACCGTTGTAGTCGATGGCCACCACGACGTGGTCAGGCGACGGCGGCACGAACATGCTGCGCATCGACTTGTCCTTCTTCGACACCTGCAACACGTTCGGCGCGGAGCCGGTCGGGCGGCGGGTGTCGGTGCCGGCGTCGGTGAACGACGGGTGCAGCTTGCCGTCCCGGTGTTTCCATAGTGGGTACTTGTCGTGGTACAGGCTGATGCGGGTGCTGGCCGACTTGACCTTCAGCAGGGCGCGCAGCGCGTTGTGCTGCCAGCTGCCCGCCTCGATGTCGTTGGCGATCGCCGTCTCGATGGCGGTCTCGTCGGTGGACGGGCCAGCCTCGGTGATGCCAACCATCAGCCGGCCCTTGCCGGCGGACTTACCTCGCAGGCGAACCGGGACGCCGATCTTGCAGTAGAGCAGCTGCTGCATCTGCACCGGGGATCCGGTGTTGAGCTCGTCGCCGACCTTGATCACCTTGGCTTCGACGCCGGCCAGACGCTGCACAACCTCGCCCAACTGGTCGAATGCCTTGCGGGCCTGCTCGGCAGACTTGGCGGCTTTCTCGTCGCTGTTATGGTCCTCTGCTTTGGTTTCCAGCAGCTTCAGCTTCAGGGCGCCGCGCTCCATGGCCTTGACCAGCGCCGACAGGAACTCAGCCTGGCGAGGGTCCGCCGGCATGTCAGCCCCGGCGCCGTCCAGACCACACTGCTCCAGGTACTCGGAGAGGCCGGAAGCTGTGACCTTGGTGACCTCTGGTAAGCCGATCGCCAACGCCGCTGCGGAGAGCTGTTTGGCAGTCAGCGCGAACGCCGGCATCACCCGCTCCTCGCGGTACGGGACGTATTGGCAGGCCTGCTCCTGCTTGAGCTGCCACTCATACAGCTTCTGCTTGGCCACCTCGGTGTCGCCGTCGGCCTTCTTCTTGGCAGACCGGTAGATGAAGTCCTTCTCGGCTTCGATGAACGACTTGCAGCCCTCGGTGATGTTGCCAGTGACGTTCTCCTGCAGGATGGCGCGCAGTTCGGCCATCCCTTCCTCGACCTGCTTCAGGTCGCGCTCATGCAGGCGCTTCTGCAGCGGCCAGTTGATGTCCACGCCCTTGATGTAGGCATGCTGCAGGACGACGGTCGGGTTGACCGCCCAACGCTGGTAGAACTCCCATTGCTCGTCGAGCTGCAGCAAGAGCTTCAGCAGGTCGTACAGCGAGCCGGTGACCTGGGCGTCGTCGGCGCCATAGCTGAACACCTCGTCCAGGGTCAGCTCGCTCATGTTGGCTGCGCCCTTGCCGCCGTTGCCGGCAGCCAAGGTTTCCTCGTAGGTCGCCTGCTCGTAGTTCAGGTAGTTGAGCGATAGCGACTTGAGGCCGGCTTCCATGTTCTCGTTGACATACCGCTGCATCAGCCGAGTGTCGTGGACGTTCTTGAGCTGCAAGTTCAGGTTGGTCTGGCTGACCACGCCTTCGAAGTTGGCGTTGTGCGCAACCAGCTGGGTGTGGGCAGCGGCGTGTTCGAGGATCTCGGCGATGACCGCCTTCGGGAGGTTCGGGCTGTCCTTGTGGTCGACCGGGATGTAGATCACGTTCTCCAGGTGCCGGCCGAACTGGAACGAGGCACCGGTCAGCTCCTGGCTGAGCACGTCAACGAACTTGTCGCCCTGAGTGGAAGCCTGGGCGAACTCTGGGATCGGGTCCTTGTTGGACGACTCGTAGTCGAAGGTGGTGACGTCACCGGCCTCGATCTCGGCCAGAATTGCAGTGCGCATCTCCGGCCAGTTGAGGCTAGTGATCTGGATCTGGCTTGGCATTACCGAGGCGAAGACGGTGTCCCACAAGTCCTCGGCGCCGACGGCTTTCAGCAGTCCGAACAGCTGCTGGGCGTTCGGGATGCGCTTGTGGATCAGCGGGGTGATCAGCTTCTTGGCTCGCGGTTTCCAGCACAATTCGGGGTGCAGGTTGGCCAGGCGCCACATGGTGCGCCACTCGCCGAACTGCTCGCGCAGCTTGATCAGGGTCTTGTCGCCAGTGGCCTCGATGACCTGGTCCAGCAGCTCGGTGCGGCCGGAGTCGACGATGTCGCGCAGCTCCTCGACGCCATCCACGCCGTAGTTCTCCAGCAGCGCTGCGAACTTGGCCTCGCCGAGGCCTTTGACGCCGCCGTAGTTGTCGCTGGAGTCGCCCAGGATCGACTTGGCGATGCTGGTGAGCTTGTAAGGGATGCCCTTGTGCTCGCCGTCGCCGAAGTGTGGCTCGTTCTTCAGGTATACGATGGTGGAGTCGTTGCACAGCTGCAGCAGGTCGGCGTCGACCGTGTATACCGCCTTCGGGTAGGTGATGCGCTGGCACAGCCAGGCAATAACGTCGTCCGCCTCGACACCCTTGACGCCGATCTGGGTGGCGCCCAGCGCCGCAAAGAACTTCTTGGCCCAGTCGAACAGCAGGTTGCACTGCTCGACCTCGATCGGGCTTTTGACGACGTTGGCGCGCTGCGCCTTGTACTCCGGAAAGATCGCGGAGCGGTAGTCGCGCCCCATGTCCTGGGCGACGATCAGCGTGCGGGGGCTGCCACCCTGCTGAATTATCGGCTCGATGTAGCGGCTGATCAGCCCTTGAGCTGCGCACTGCCAGGTAGGAAAGCGGCGGCCTGTTTCCTCGCAGAAAATCGCTTCGGGATCAGACGCGCCGTAGTAGGCATGCTTGACCACGGCGCGGAAGTCGAGAATGGCGTAGGAAGTGTTGTCTTCCATAGTGAACTCCTCAAATACAGGCGATTCCCGGCCCGTAATTACAGGTTAAGGTGCGTTGAAATTAGGCCGCGCAGGCCACGCACTCGTCTTTAACTACGATCCCAGAGCGGGAGTAGATGTAATACTGGCTGAGGATGTTTTCATCGAGCAGGACCATGGTCATCAGCTCGGCGATCAGATCCTCGGAGCCGTCTTCCGGAACATAGAAGTTCAGGCTTTGGCCTTGGCAGGTGTGCTTTTGGCGCTGGCTCGCATGGCGCAGCAGGATTCGCTGGTCCATCTCGAAAGCGTTGAGGTACACCAGCTTTTCCTCATCGGTCAGCCAGTCAACGTGCTGGACGCTGCCCAGGTGATCGATGATGTCCTGGATGGTCTGCTCACTGTAGACGCCCTTGGCCTTCATCAGCTCGTAGAACACCGGCGGGATGCGGCGAAGTTCGCCTACGGACGATCCAGCGTCGAAGACCATGCCAGGGTCCGGGAACCAGGACTCGCTGACGCCGCCCATGAGCAGGCTGGTGGTCTTGGTCGGTGCGTAGGCTGTGCGGTGGGTGTTGCGGACACCGTAGCCCTCGCACCACATCGGCTCGCCATACTCCTGGGCCAGCCACTGGCTAGCGCGCAGTGACTCGTCATGCAGGTGTTTGGCGATCTCGGTCGAGAGGAACTGCGCCTCCAGGCCGATGTACGGGATGCCCTGCGACTGCAGGTAGGTGTGGAAGCCCATGACGCCCAGGCCGATGGCGCGGCCCCGGATGGTGAACTCGCGCACCTTCTCCAGGCCTGCTACGCCGGCACTCTTCTCGATGAACTCCTGGCACAGGCAGTCGAGGAACACGGTAGCGATGAAGACCGACTCGCTGTTCTTGATACGGTCCCAATGCACCAGGTTCAGCGAAGCCAGGATGCAGCTGTAGGTCAGATCGTCCGAGCTGTGCAGCATGATCTCGTTGCACAGGTTGGTGGCCTTGATGTCGAGACCCCAGTCCTTGTACATCTGCGGGCGATGGCGGTTCGCTTTGTCGATGCAGAAGACGTAACCCTTGCCGGTAATCAGCTTGGTGTAGAGCGCCTTGGTCCAGCGTCGGTTGGCGTCTTCATCGCCGGCCTTCAGCTTCTCGACGAAGCTGTCACGAATGATCCAGCCGTAATTCTTGCCGTTGGGCTCAGCGGCTAGCGAGTCGCACGCCTCGTCCCAATCGCCGTGCTCGATGTCGAGGTAGGCGCCGATGGAGCCGCGGCGGGCGCCTCCTTGGCTGATCTTGCCGGCGGTGGTGAAGAAGTCGTTGATGACCTCCACGGCGCCGCTGGCCTTGCCACCTTTGCTGATCGGCGTGCCGCGCGGCCGGATGCCGCTGAAGTCAGCGCTGGTACCGAAACCCCACTTCGACAGCAATGCGGTTTCTCGCATGGCGGTGTAGAAGCCGTCCACGCTGTCATCTATCACCTGACCTGAACAGGCGACCATCATGCCGCGGTCAGTGCCGGTATTCGCCAGCGCCGGACTGGAGGGGGAGAGGATGCCGTCCCACATCTCGCTGAAGAACAGCTCTTCCCACTCGGCCTCTCGGCCTTTCATGTGACGGGCCAGCGTCTTGGCGATCGTGCGGTGCCGGCCGCGGACGGCGTCCTCACCAGGTACGGCGTATTTCTGCTTGAACATCTGCCAGGCCTGGGTGGTGTACCAGCTTGGCAGCAGTCCCCGCTCTTGCAGCTGTTTGCGCTCTAGGGAGAGCTGCTCGAATTTCTGGATGGTGGCGTCGTCCGCGCCGCCTGTAATTTCAAACGCCATGGGCTAGCTCCGGGCGGAAGGTGAGGAGATGTCGAGCCCAGTTGCGGGTGTACTGCAGCTGGGTGTTGGCGAAGAAGTCCGGCACCTTGACGGTCGACAGCTGCTGGTAGAACCAACCGGAAATCACACCTTTCTCGTGGCCAAACATCGGCGGCATCTCCAGCCGGGTGAGGACGATGTCGATGCGGTCCTGGTTGAAGGAGAGCAGCTCTTCTTCGGTGACGACTCGGTTGCCGGGGATCTTGAACAGCTTGCGGGTGATCAGCTGCTCATGCTCCCAAACCACCTTCGCCATCCAGAGGATCTTCTCTCGCAGCTTCGCGTCCTGCTCAGGACTGTGGTTGCCGGCGGCGATTCGCTCGGCTTTGCACTGGCGAAACAGGCGGGCCGATGCGATCGAGTGGAAGTTCTCGTCCTTGGCACTGCCGTCGATGCCGGAGACGAAGTGCGAGATCATGTTGAAGCCGCGGCTGTTGAAGCCCTTGAAGTAGCCGAACGCGCTGAACAGCACGGAACCCTCCAGGAAGGCCAACGCTGCAGTGACCTCCAGGGCGTCATCGCTGGCTGTGCACTCGTTGACGAATGCGATGCGCTCGGCCAGAACTGGGTCAGTTTTCCACTGCTCATAGAACTCGTCGGTGGCCTTGCCGAGCACCCTGTTGGCCAGGTCGTAGAACGGGGCGTGGCTGCCCAGCTCGACGTTGGCGAAGCAGGCGCACATCCGCTGGATTTCTGGCCGCGGGAACAACCGGGCAATCTTGCCGCCCCATAGCTCATCGCCTCCGATCATCAGCTCGTACTGCGTCAGGATCGACTGAGCAGTCAGGACGCCGTGTAGCTCGGCCTCGTTGAGCAGGGTGCGGAAGTCGTTCTCATCGCGCTCCACGCCGAGCTCCTCGGCGGGCCAGAAGATCGACTGCTGTTCGATGGCCATCTCTGTCGCCCAGGGGTACCGGGCAACGTATGAGTCGGTGGGGGTTTCGATCTGACTTAGTGGCATTTTTCTTCGCTTCTATTTTCCCGGCACCCCTCGTGCCAGGAGGGATTCATTTGCCGGTGAGAGCAGCCCACGAAACTGGATACAACGGGGCGATGATCTTGTTGACCTGCTCGGCCAACTGCTGGATCTCGACCTGGGCGTGGCTGTCGCTGCGCTGGTTGTAGAAGCGCGCAAACGCCGCGAGGCTGCCGGTGACGTAGTAGCTGGTGTACATCGACTGCGGCAGGACCATCCGAGCCAGTTCTGGGGCAACACCTTCTTCGATCATCGACTGGTAGCAGTCGAAGCAAGCGTGCAGAGCGTGGCGGTACTCCTGGTGGAACTGATCGCTGTTCGGATGAACATCGCCGCTGCCCTGCTTCACGCTGCCTTCGGGGCGGCTGCGCCAAACCTCCGGAGTGAAGAACTCAGGGGCGTCATCTACATACCGGCGGCTCACCTCGTTACGGGTGAACCCCACGATGTGCTTGAACTCCTGCCTGGCCACGAAGATCGGCACGGTGTAGCGCAGCGTGATCTGCGGGTGGGTGAACGGTGTGAAGTGGCCGTGGGAGGCCAGGTACTTGATCAGGCGGGCGTTTTGGTCCGCCGTGTAGTTGCTGGCGGCCTTGTCGAAGCTGACGCGGGCGGCATCACAGACGGTGCCGTCGCTGCCCATGTTTGAGATGAACTCGGCTTTCATGCCCGCGACCTCATGCGAAGGGGTCTGCAGGTTTGGCGATTGAGCGAACAAACCACATGAAGCCTTGTTGCAAGTTAGTCTTGGCCAGCGAGAGGAGTCGTGGGTCCACGCCTTCGATTTCGCCAATCTGCTTGAACAGGTTGCCAACGTCGGCTTCCAGCGACTTGATGGAATTCATACCGTCGATTTCTGACTGGGTGAGGTCGCGGTATCCGGTAATCTTCTTGTGTTGATTGTCCATGCTCTTTCCTTTATCCCTGTAAATACAGGTTATGCCTTGGTAAAAAAGCCGCCGGGCTTTTACGCCCCGGCGGCTTTTGAGCTACGACCGGTCAATCAGCCTTCGTAGCGGCTGGTGATCTTGAAGACCCACGGGCGGAACGCCTTGGTGCCTTCGCCAACCTTCTTGCCGACCTGGCACTGGGTCACCACCTGGTCCAGGCGGGCGCCGCGCATCTTGGTGTAGGCCTGGGCAGCTGCGCCGGCGAGGCGGGCCTTGGAGGCCGGCGGGATGCTCAGCATGACCATCTGCTGGTCGTACTCGTCGTCGCGGTTGACCAGCGTGGCCATGGCCTCGAGGTATTCCTTGATGTCGAGCGGGGCGTCTTCACCGCCGTAGCCCTCGTCCAGCCACTCCTGCAGCTTCTCGGTAGCCGAGCTGCCGTCGGTGAAGGTGGCACCGGTGGAGTCGTAGGAGTAGTAGGACTCGGCGTCCTGGTCGGTGCTCTGGCGAACAACGTACAGGCGGCGGGTGTTGTGGATCACGCAGTCGAACTCGGTTCCAAGCTCAGCTTCCTCGCTACCCAGCAGGAACTTGCCTTCGTGCATCTTGACGCGGTCGAAGGACATGCCGGTGAGGTCGAGGCCCTCGAAGCCGGCCGCGGCCTGCTCCTGAGAGAACTGTGCCATTGCGTTGGTGCGCTGCTCAGTGACCGACACGGCCTTCTGCTCAGCGGGTTCAGCGACGGCCACAGCCTGAGTTGCGGCGACACCCTGCTCGGTCATCGGCTCGCTGGTTTCAACCGCGGCGGCAGCGGATACGGTTTCTGCCTCGGCTGGGACTTCGGCTGCTGTGGCTTGTACACCGGCCTGGTTCAGTTTTTCTTCCTGGGCTTCAGTGTTGACTTCGGTTTGTGCAACTTGGGGGCGCATGAGTGCCATGGTCAGGATCCTTTTACAGTGTCGGTATGGGTTCCGATGTGCTGTATCTACATAAATACAGCAATACGGGCCTTGCTTTATACAGGCCGATTCCCAGGCCGTCAACAATGAGGCGGACGCCTCAGTGGAGCAGCTCGTGCAACAGATCTTTCCGATCCCGCACGATCTGGTTGTTTTCCTCCTCGTTTTTGAGGAGGTTCTTGAAGTTCCTGTCGAGTAGGGTTCCCACGACCCGCAGGAAGTAGACGTTCACGATGTTCTCCTGGCCCTTGCGGTCGGTGCGGGCAATGGCCTGCTTGGCGTCCTTGGGCGAGGTCGGACACTCGTAGAAGATGCTGTGGGAGGCGCACTGCAGGTTCAGGCCGGCACCTCCAGCAATCCAGTTGATGACGAAGATCCGGCAGCTCGCATCTGTCTTGAACTTCTCCACCTGGCCGCGATCGGAGCCGCCGTACAGCACCGCAGGGTTCCAGTGCGCGTAGCGCTTCGCCAGGAAGTCGATCGTCCGCTTGTAGTAAGCGAAGATGATGACCTTGTGGTTGTCAGGGTTGATGCTGTCCAGCAGCGTGTCGCAGGCCTTGGCCAGGTCGTTCTCCATGCTGAGGCTCTGATCGAACTCATCCGGACAGCTGATCAACTGCAGGGCCAGGTGCCGCAATGCGCTCTGGTTGTCAGGCATCAGGACCTTGTCTCCGAGGATGGCGAACCGGTCGTTGATGATCTTCTTGTAGAGCTTCCTGTGGGCGCCCGAAAGGTGGACCTTGAGCTGGGTGACCAGGGGGTCAGGCATGTTGATCACATCGCGCTTCTGGACGCGGCGGGCATTCTTGTACAGTGCCTGGTAGACCTTCTCGGTGTTCTGGTACCCGACGACCTTCTTGACCTTGACCTCCTTCTTGCCGTTTTTCACAGAGAAGGTCTGGATCTCGCAGTGTTGGCGCTCAAACGCGGCCTTGTTCCTGTACGCACCAGGGTTGATCAGACGGATGATTCCGTAGACGTCCTCGAGGTGCGTAGGGACCGGGGTACCCGTCATCAGGTAGACAGCCACCTCGTCGCCGAGCTGGGCGCTCATCTCGGCGACTGAGGTCGAAAGGATCGAGTCGGTCCCGCACAGCGCGTGGGCCTCGTCGAAGAAGAGCACGTTGTAACCTGACCTCTTGAGCTTGAACTGGAATAGGTTTCGCGCGCGGCCGCGCTTATTGATCTCCCGGCCGTCCTTTGTAAAGGGCTTGGCCGTTCGGTCGTATGGCTCTCCGGCGGCCTTGAAGTAGGGGCTGCCGTCTTCCCTGAACCAGAGGTTCTGGCCGATCGCCTTGGTCGGGGATCGGTCGTTGAGCACCCTGTAGATGTCGTAGGACATGATCAAGATGTCAGGCCAACCGGTGGCATCCCACTGATCGATCAGCTTCTTCTTCTGCGTGGCCGGCACATCCAGATGAGCGACTTTCAGGTGGTTGTCGATGCCGACGAAGAAGTCCTTCAGCTCCTCGTAGAACTGGACGATCAGCTTCGGCGGCATCGAGAAGACGACCTTGTTTCCCAAGGCCGCCATCAGTACCGCGTGAATTTGCGCTGGAAAACTTTTGCCGACGCCCGGGTCCCCGGCATCTAGGAACCTCATGTTCCGTGCGTAGAGCTTCACCTGTTCCATTTGGTGCGGCATCGGCCAGAACGGCAGCTGCACCTTATCGAACCAGACGGGGTAGTTGGTCACCCCGCTGGCGAGCATCAGATCGCTAAGGCTTGATGCCATTGACCTTTCTCCGGGTCATGAGGTAGTCGTAGTCCCCGCGGCAGAATTCGTCGCAGAACCGCAGGCCGCCTGGCAGTGACTCGTCGCAGTAGTAGCAGAAGCCCTTCGGCGGGAGCGGGGCAGGGGCGCTCATGAGGGCCCGTTCGATGTCGCGCTCGAGGTTCTCAACGGCAACGTCAGCGGCTTCGTCAACCGGGTCAGCGTTTCGCATTTTTCTTACTCCTGCCGGGCGCTCGCCCGGCTACTTCTTGACGGCTCAGACTTCCTCTGGCTCGGTCTCATCTTGGAAGTTGGTTAGAGGGGTGCCTTTGCCTCGCACGGCCGAAAGGCTGATGACGTGGACGTCGACGCCCTCTTTGTGGGGGTGTTGCTCTTTCCGGTCGAAATACACTTCGCCCTCGAGCAGGCTGGTCATCTGCCTGGTTTCCCGGATCACCGGGATGTCGCCCAGCGTCTTGGCATAACGGCAGTAGCGCGGCAGGCACGACGAGATCACCAGGAACAAGGAGTCGCCCTGGCGCCAATAGTGGTCGCCAGGGCGCAGGCCGGTTTGGCGGTCCTCCGGGTCTTCCGCCATCTGGTTCAGCGTTCCCAGCACACGGTCAACCTCGGAGATCGACTTCTCCTTCTCCATCTCTCCCGCGTTGTTGCTGAGGAACCCGGCCAGTGCGTCGAACAGGGCGTCGACGTGTTCCCGGCCGCGCACCTGGTAGTCGTCCATCGTCTTGGCCAGTAGGGCCAGCCCTGTGAGGGCTGTCTGGTATCCCCACTTCGGTCGCGGGCCGATGCTGTCTGGAACCAGGTGGGAGGTGCTCTCGAAGATCTCCAGCACCTGCTCGGGGGCCATATTTACAGCCTGGGTGACCAGCGCTTTGGCCATCCGGAACAGCGCGTGGCGCCGTTTGGCCGCCTCGGCGTAGTGGGTGCGGTACTCCTCTTTGATCAGCGCCTTCGAGGTGAGCTTGACCTCGACCGTACGACTGCGCAGGGACGGTACCGTAGCGGTCTGCTCGCTGGTGTAGACGATCGGAGAACTGACTCGGTCGGCGGATACCGCTACACCTTTGTCGTTCAGCTTTCCTCGCGGCACAGGCGCCCTGTTCCAGGCCGCCTTCAGGATGCCGAGGATCTTTCCGTAGGTGCTCGCACCGATGTTGGCCGGGTTGACTTCCTCAACCAGGCGCGGGACGGTGCTGCTGCTCGACACGTAGCGGACCAGCGGGTAGATCGTCGAGACCTCGACGTTCATGAAGTCGGCCTTGCCGTAGTCCATGCCGTTCAGGAAGCTCGCCAGGATCGCCAGCGAGGTCTTCCCGGCGCTGGCGTTCCCGCTGATGTTCAGCAAAGGAAACTGCACCTCGTTGAACTGGATGTGCTCGCGGAAGTGGCAGGCGACGTGCCAGCCGATGATGGCCCCGACGCTGTGAGGCTCGTTCACCTTGGTGAGGTGGTAGATGGCCTCTTCCAGCTCGGTGTCGTCCTCATAGGGGTAGTCCTCGGACAACAGCTTGGGGGACTGTTTGGGGTCACCACTGTAGAAATACCGGCTGACCCTCCCGGACGAGGTGCATGATCCTGCGTCCTCGACATAGTGGGCAGCTGTCTTGTCACGCCGGCGATCCAACAGCACCCCACAGAGGTGGGTGCGAACCATCTTCTCGATTTCCTTGCCTTGCTGGTCTGCTTTGCGGCGCCCAAGCTCCTGGATTGCCCGGAGCAGGTTCTGGATGTCCGCGTCAGATGCTTGAACCGTTGCGTTGTTGCGCCCCTTCACCGCGTGGATCAGCGAGCGCTTCGACGACCATGCGTCTTCCGGCATCTCCAAGTCTTCGCTCGGCTGACCAAGGTCGTCGATCAGCGTGCCGATGTAGGCCCGGCGAGGTGACTCCTTGAACTGCACCTGCTCGGACGAGACGTCCTCCAGGTCGTAGACCTCGGTGTGCGGCCAGAACGTGAAGGTGGTCAGCTTGCGGCCGGCACCCTCGTTTTCGAGGAAATAACCGATGGCCGTCGCCCGAATCCCCGTGCGAGGGTCGAAGTCGTCTTCGTCGTCCTTGCCTTGCTCAGCCTGCTCAGCGGACATGTCGCCACGGCAGATCACACAGTGTCCGCACGGCTTGCCGATCGCGGCAATCAAAGGGCCCTGCAGGAATTTCAGCCGGCCTGTGAAGGCGCGGTTGAGCATGTGCTCGACGTGCTTTCGGCGCTCCTTTACCGAAGGCCTCGAGCTGCTGTCGACGTTCTTCACGAAGGGTTCAACGATGTCCTCGTTGTACTCGTCAGCCTCGTCTCTCTCGTACCTGGCAGCCACGTAGGCCGCAACCTGCATGGCCGCCTGGTTCCAGTTCGACTCAGGGGCGTCACCCTCGGTGATCAGCTTTTCGATGCAGCCTGGGACGGCCGTCAGGGCGCGGAGCTTCTCCTTTGGCACCACTGTGGCTGACTTCATCGCCCGCACACGCTTCTGGGCCCTGAGCTTCGCCGCTTTGAAAAGCGCCTCTGCTTTCGGAAAGATCACCGAGTCAGCTGGCTCGTTAAGCGCCATCGACGGCCGCGGCTGGGCGACCAGCGTGGCGTACTGCTCGCTGTCCATGCCCATCAACTCGTCGAAGGTCACTCCGACCTTGAAGGTGCCGGTAGGCCTCTGGATATTCTCGCAGCGCCACATGCGGCCCCGGCCGCCGGAGTAGACCACCATGTCCAGGTGCTCTACCTTCAAGGTCTCGGCGATCTCCCGGTAGACCAGCGGAAGCGCCTTCATCGGCGCCTTCAGGCCGAAGACCTTCGCCGGCACCGTTACGTGCACACCCTTCTTGCCGGATAGCCAGCAGTGGATGAACGATTTGTCGATGTCCAGCTTCTTGGTCAGCTGGGTCAGCACGCTCCGCACCGACTCAAGCACTGCATCAAGGTCAGGTCCGTCGAAGTCGAAGTACATGGGGCCCATGTACTTGACGTGCTCGAGCGGATCCTCGCCGTTCTCGGCGAAGTTCTCCGGGTCCTGGTCGACGGACAGGACTGTCATGAAGGCCGGCGGCTGCTCCAGTCCTGAGAGCTGCCGCTCATCGTAGAGGCGCCACGGTTCCTTCGCGTTCGGTTTGAACTGCAGGAAATGGTACATGGCACCCTCACGCCATCAGGGTTTCGGTCTTTCTGGTGATGAAGCAGTTGCCCTTGCGTTGGTAGACCTCGACATCTTCGTCTCCGAGGCCGCGGCGCACGAGTGCTTGGCGGAAAAGGGTGATGTTGTAGACCTGGTCGAGCTTCAGCGTTTTTCCCACTTCCAGGGCGTTGTAATGCTCAGCGAGGGCCGCGTAGTCGATCCTCTTTACCGGGGCGGGCGCGTCTGTTTCGGCTACTTGTTGAATCTGCATGGGGCCTCTCCCGTAATTTTCTTGGTCCTGCGGTCAAGCGACGTACTTGCCTTTGTTGATAAGGAGCTCCTCGCTCGGCCGGCTGAACGCCACATAGGCGAGTCGCTGCCGCTCGGCGCGGATGTTGTTCTTGAGGATGTTGTTCAGGTCGACGAACACCTTCCGGTAGGTGCTGCCCTGCGATCGGTGGACCGTGATGCAGTAGCAGTAGCGGATGGTGGCGAACATCTCTTTGAAGTTGTGGTACTTGGCCCAGAACATCCTGGCTTCCTGCGGGTGCTTCTTCGCCATGGTGGCCAGGTGGTTGAGGCGGTCCCAGTAGCGGTCGGTCTCGCTCTCGTGCAGGACGTGGGCAAAGACCTGCTTGACTTCGGCATGGAGCGGGTTCAACACCAGCATCCAGGTGCGATAGGACTGGCCGGTCTCGTCATCATCCAGCGTCGACTCCCTCACGCTGTGGGTGATGCACTCTTCATCCGTGCTGAGCTGGATCACCTCGCCGTCCCCGATCGGCGCGCCGGTGACGACACGCTCCCCTTCCACGAAGCGCGGTGCGGCGCGGCCGTAGAGCTTCTGGCGAATGGCCGAGTTGATCTCGTCTACCCTGGCGTTCGACCAGGCGAGGACCCGCTGCTCATCGAGGTTGGTGTCCTCTGTGAAGGCCGAGACAACGACCTTCATGAAGTCGGCAGACTTGACCACCTCAACCCCGTTGCCTTGGATCTGGGGTGAGACGAACGGCTTGTTGCTGCTCATCGCCGTGCGCAGAAGGCCGCTCAAGGTGAGGATGTTGCTGTCAGCTGCCTGGCGTTCAACCTGGGTCAGGCGAACAGTGTCGAACACCTTGAAGGCCATCGACTCCTTCTCCTTCACCGGCGGCAGCTGCATGTCGTCGCCCATCAGCAGCAGTTTGCAGCTGTGCTCGTCAGCGTCCGGCAGCAGGTAGTCGTACAGCACTCGCTTGCTCAGCATCGACGCCTCATCAACCACCACGACGTCGAAGATCGGGAACACGCCGCGGCCCAGCCGGTGGGCGTACTTGTTCTCCTCTGACGGGAGCAGGGCAAGCCCGAGCGCACTGTGCAGCGTCTGGAACGCGACATTGTTCAGGTTGAGGCCGTACCGCTTTGCTGACTTCTCAAGTTGCTTTACCGCCTTGTTGGTAGGCGCGGTGAATAGCACCTTCAGGCCGGCTTGGAGCAGCTGGTCGGCAATGGCCATAACGCAGGTTGTCTTTCCTGTTCCGCCTTCGCCGACGATGGTGAGGCCGGCCAGGTCTTGCTCAAGAAACCCGGAGACCGCCCTCGAGATGGCGGCTTTCTGGTCTGAATTGAAGATCATGTGAATATCCTTATGTAATGCTGTGTACCTGTAAATACAGGTTATTGTGCAGTACGTTTTCTTCTTATAAGGTTTGGCGCAAGAGGCGATGCTACCGGCAGCGGTCTTCGACCGTCAACGGCTCATTTTACGACGCGGAGGGAGGGGCGCTTGGGTATGCGCTTGACGCTGGTCTTGCGGGCCTCTACCGCCACGCACAGCGGGGCGACGGGCTGTGAGCCGGCACGCACGGCTTCCATCATCACCTCGGCGAGGGACAGGTTGTACCGGGCGGCGGTGTTGATCATGACGGATAGGTGGACATGACCGATACGCTCCAGGGTAGCTTCGGTGACTACCGATCGGGCGACCTGGAGATGCCTGTAGATGTTGTCACGCAGGGCGTGCTCATCCACGTCCAGCTTGCATTGGCGGCTGAACTGCAGGGTGTATTGGACGACCTTCTCGTCGATGTCAGCCATATAGTTGGACGACGTTGCTCTGCTCTGCTGCTCTGGTGAGCTGTGTTTTCGGGAATACGGTGATGGCACTCACCAGCCGGCAGCGCCGGTCAGATGGCCCCTCTCCGCGAATGACCGCACCGACCCAGTCGGAGTAGAGGGTGTAAAGCACCCCATCTGAGGTTGCGTCTACTACTTCCTCGCAGACGACTCCGGTCAGCTCCTGGATGAACATTCCGATAGCGTAGTCCCTGCTTTCCGCAGTGCCGGTGCTAGCGTGTTCGACAGAGAGCCGGCGCAGCCTCGCCAGGATTTTATTCATGGAATCTCCTCATTCTGGCATTTTGGTGTACTTCGGGATGATGTAGTCGGTCAGGCCTTCGAGCATCAGGTCTTTGGCGGACTTGCGGCTGAACGCTGCGATCTGCTTTAGCTTGGCATGCAGCTCTTCTGGCATGTCCATCGTGAATTTTTTCTCCTGGCGGGCCAGGAGGTAGGAAGCCTGCAGGGAGGTTCCCAGTGGGTGGGCTTTAGGCATGTACAAAATCCTTTATGTCAATTTAGGTGTATTTGAATCCTATTTGGCCACCGTATACCTGTCAATACAGATTCGCGTATATAAAGGCTTCAATACACCGATTTTGGCATCATGCCCATATTCTAGCCACTTCTCGTACGAACTCACCTCGTTTATCCCTAGCCAAAGTGACATTCGCCTCTGCGGGGACGGCTACTATTTTCGCGCAGCCCTCGCAGGCCGGCTCATCCGGGGCCTCCGACACCGCCTTGACCAGTGCGTGATTCGACCTGCTCTCCAGGGTGTCGCCCGGGGCACTGCCTGCCGCGGCGATGATCTGAGGCTTCAGTTTCAGCTGGTCACAGTTTCTCCCAATCACGACGAACCGCAGGCCGTTTGGCTCGTCCTCGGTGCCGGCCAGCCTTATCATCTCGATGTCATGCTTTTCCGGCGAGATGAGAAACGACCGATCGAGGCTGCTCTTTGAGCAGGCGAGGTAGTAGGGCAGAATCCGATTGGTGGCCATGGATGCGGTGAGCTCGCTGTCGTATACAGCATCGAGAAGGGGGCGCGGGAGATTCAAGCCGGCTGGACCTTTCCGGTAGAGCTGCTCCACCCGCGCAAGGAAGTCCAGATAGTTGACCCTGTCCGCCTCTGTCCAGCGCATCCGCACCTCAGACTTGTGCCGGTGGAGCGCGATGAACGTCCCTGGCTTGGGGAGGGAGAGGGCGGTGAGGTACAGCAGCATGACGACTCCTTGCAGGCTTCATTGCGCGCCACTAGAATCGAAGGCGTGAATTCCTTCTTACGCCGGCCTAGCGCCGGCGTTTCTTTTTCTGGCGCACAAGCCTGCAAGTAAGCGACAGGCTGCGTCAAGCTGGGTCAGTGCTTCACCACTTCCTCTGCCGTGTTGATCAGTTCAATCACCAGCGGCTTGGCCTTGTAGATCTTCTTGTTCAGCTGTCGCTCGAAAACCACCGCCCCGCCCTGGTTCAGGATGCAGAGGTGGCGGGAAGCATTTGCCTGCGAGATCTGGAGTCGGTTCGCCACATCGTTCACGCAGAGGCCTTGCTCGGCGTGCAGCAGTTGGACGATGTCCAGGCGGGTAGGATGGGACAGGCTGTTGAGTAGTTCGGCAGACGACATTCTTTTTCCTTGGAAGTTCTGTGTTGGCTGGGCAATACAGTAATACAGGTCCGTAAATATGTAAATACAGGTCTACCACCCTATTCGTTTTCCGTTGAGTAGGTTTCCCCTGGTTCCTGTATATTAGAGAGCTGCCCGGCGGATCGCTCCAAACGGGGCACTTTTGAAAATGCGTACATAGCAGCGTACATAGTTCAGGTTTGAGTGGATGTCTGACATCAAAAAGTCCAGCAATCTCGGGCACATACGGAATTTCTCCATCATCGCGCACATCGATAACTGACCCCTCCGACACCCCGCGACAACCTCAGTCAATAACTCTCCTCAAACATAGATGAATACTGGCTTTCAGCGATATTGGCCAGGTCATGCGCGGACAACCCAGAACAACCCTAGCCACAGATTTCATGTACACAGCTGTGTACATGGTTCGCGTCTGTGGCACGATTGACCTTCGGGGCATGTACACACCCCAGAAGGAGGCAATTCACATGGCTTTGTCAGATTCCTGGCTGAAGGCCCATCACAAGAAGCCGCATGAGGCGGCCATGGAGAAGGCGGACGGAGAGGGCCTTGGTGTGCGGGTTTCAGCCACCGGCAAGATCGTCTTCCAGATGCGTTACCGGTTTGGTGGCAAGCCGGCGCGGCTCGACTTGGGTACATACCCTCTGCTCTCGCTGAGGGAGGCGCGTACAGAACACCAGCGACTGCGTACAGAACTGGAGAAGGGCCGTGACCCCCGGCATGTACGCACAGCTGAACGGGACGAGTTCGCCCAGGTCTGGACCAACGAGCAGCTGTATCGGGAGTGGCACACGAACTACTGCCTCGAGAACAAGCAGCAGGCCGAAGACTACCTTCGCAGCTTCGAGATCCACGTCTTCCCGAAGCTGGGCAAGCTGCCGGCTGACCAGACGACCGCACACCAATGGCTGACCCTTATCGAAACCGTCGCAGACAACACGCCGTCGATCGCCGAGAGGATCCTCCAAACGGCCAAGCAGCTGCACAAGTGGGCGCACCGGCGCGGCCTGATGAAGACGAAGCCGTTGATTGACGTGTCCGTCGCGGAGGATCTGATGATCCAGAAGGAGCCTGCTGGCAGGGCACTCAGCGAAGAGGAAATCAGGCAGTTCTGGTACGGCGTGGAGGCTTCTCGCATGACGCCTGGCACCAAGATATTCCTCAAGCTGCTGCTGGTCTTCGGCTGCAGGGGCGTTGAGCTCAGGTCTCTCGATCCCGTGACGGACCTCGACCTTGAAGCGGGCATCTGGACCGTTCCACCTGATAAGAATAAGGTCAGAAAACGCGTACGGCGCAGCATCTGCCGGCCGATCATCGCTGAAGTCAGGCCTTTGATCGATGAAGCCAGGCGCCACTCTCGCAGCCCTCACCTGCTATTCACGCAGGAAAAGGCAGCCAAGCCGCTCGAGGTGAACGCTACGCTGAGCATGCCGGCTTCGGTGATGCGGAACGTCAAACGCCTCTACGGCGTCGAGATGGAGCACTGGTCGCTGTACGATCTGCGCAAGACAGCTAGGACCAACTTCTCGACGCTGACCGATGTGCATGTGGCTGAAGTGATGCTCGGGCACGCCCTGCAGGGGATGCAAGGCGTGTACGACCGCCACCTCTATATAGAGGAACAGGCTGCCGCCTATAAAAAGTGGTGGGACCGGATCATGTCGATCGTTGCGACCCCTCCTTGCCGGGCGAAGTGAGGGCTACTTGACCTCAACTGCTACCGCCAGCAGGTCTACGTCGTCCCTGATGACGAGGCCCTGGCGGTCCAGGCCGACGCTATCGTCGAAGTAGATGCGGTTGTCGGCTCGCAGATGCTCGTAGATCTGCTCGGCGTGCTCTCGGTCAGTTTTGGTGTAGTCGATGATCTGATTGATGATCCCGTTGCGGTCGCTGCTCACGATGTCTCTCCTTGGCTTCTGCCGGCGTTTGCTTTTTACCATGGATTAATGAAGAAAGGGGCTTAGGCCCCTTTCCGCATTTCCCGCTCTTCCCAGGCTTCCACCTCTTCCATCAGGTAGAGGTTCTCGGACCCGTTGTTGGCGATTGCCGGCTTCGGGAAGCCGCGGGTGACCGGCCAGCGGGAGATCGTCCTTGAACTCTTATCGTAGCGTTGGCACAGCTCCGAGGTGGAAATGAACTTCTTGGCGACCTCGCTCATCAGGTCTGCTCCTCCATCATGATCTCTAATCGGCGCACGTCGTGTGCAATCTTCCTGGCCAGCAAGGCTGGGGAGCCGCACCCGAGGGCGTTGGGTAGTTCGAACGTCAGGCTTGCCTCAACGTGCCGGTCCTCGGAGACTCTCGGCGTTTGCTCAAGCATCTCGAGGACCATCTTCACCGCTTCGCTCACCGTGGGCTCCATGTCTTTGCTTGTCCTAGCTTGGTAATCCTAATGGTTTTGCGTATTTGTGTAAATACAGGAATACGGCTAGGCGGACATGAACTCGTTTTCGAGCTTCCAGATGAGCACGTTGCGGTCTCGCCAGCTCCGCAAGTCTTGGATCTCCTCCCCGGATGCGGCGGCTTTTTTCAGCAGTAGCCTGGATAGGCTGCGGTCGAGGCCTGTCTCAGCGGCCACCTCCCTCCAGGTGATCGGCTGTCCGTCTCGGAAGTAGATGGGCCCTTGTGGTGTGCGTTTGGCTGTGATTTGCATATTCATTTCCTTCAATATTCAATTTTTCTTCTACTGTGCGCTCTATCGGCGCTTCATGCCTTCGAGCGAGCAGAGGTCCACCACTCGCTGGTAGCTACGTAGGTCAGACCCGACGCCGTGGATGACGTCTTTGTCTGGGCAGTTGTGCGGAGGGGCTGGCTCAGGAAGCGGCCCAGCTACCACCGGCGCCATCAGCTGGAGGCAGGTGCCGGTGGTATAGGCGGCCATTACCCAGCCGGCCAGGAACCTCGCTGGAACGCCCATGGCTACGCCGGCGCGTGCTTCTCGATCGCCTTGGCGGTGAGCTTAGCGGCCAGGTCTTTGCGGACTTCTTTCGTCAGGGTCATATAGTGAGCTCCAATTTCTAATTTAATAAGGAAATACAGTAATACAGGTCTGGGGCTATGACCAGACCTCCCAGGTGCTGAATGAGCCGTCCTCGTGCTTGTGCACGAAGCACTCATTACCTTCCTTCCAGCAAGCCCTTTTTATCGACAGGGCCAGGTCGAAGTCGGCCGCGCGCCGGTAGACGACCTTCCGCGTCTCCCGCTGCAGCTCGTCGCCGACCAGCTTGTAGCCGAGGCTTTCGGCGCGGCGTCTGGCCACCTTCTTGAAGGCTGGCCATTCTGCCGGGTCCAAGAGGTCTCTGCCTTCGACGTCGACAACCCTGTACCGGTTGGAGAGCCACCACGCACCTGGGAAGATAGACGACTGGTGGTGGGCTAGTTGGTGGACGATCTTGGCGTATTTCTCTGGCATGACCTGTTCTCCTGGAGCAGGCGGATCAGCTCTTCTTCCAACACATAGATCCGGTCGTCGAGTCGATGGAACTCCTCTGCACTGAGCCCGGCCGGGTCCCACCTCTTGTAGAGCTCATCGATCTCCTCCCTCAGCTCTTCGATCCGGCTGCGCATGCGGCCTCCACCTTTCCAAAGGCCTCACTGTAGTCACGGAAGTCAAGGACGTTGAACAGGTGGGCCAGCTGGTGGACGATCAGCCGGCAGGCGGGGTCTTCGAGTATCGCGTTGGTGTCGCCGCCGGCGTCTCGGATCTCGTAGATCGCCTGCTGCAGGCCACGGGCGAGGGGGATGGGATTGCAGGCACCGGCCTGGGCGATTTTTGCGGTTTCGAATCGGTTCATGCTTCACCTCTGGCAAGCTGCCAGTCACTGATCTTTTCGTTGATAAGAGGGCGGAATGGGCCTTGAACGTCCATCGTGCCGTTGCGGTTCACCTTGAGGATGATGCCGGTGATGGTGTGGTTGTCGGCCCGGCGGACGTAGTCACCGCGGCGTGGGGTCATCAGCATGCTGCCTCCAACTCTCGTCGAAGAAGCGAACCCGGATCGAGGGAACTACCTTAAATCCTGTGAATTTCATTACCAGTTGCTCCAGAAAAAGTGGCCGTTGTGCTCGCTGATGTCGCAGTCGTCCGCCCAGACCCGCTCCCAGTCGATGTAGTGGAAATAGGGGCTGTCTTCCTTGATCTGGCCGGTTTCGATAGCGAACTCCTGCTCCATCTCGGCACCACTGCCGTACTTGCCGCGGTAGGCGTCGCGGATGGTGCTGATCGGCGTGTCGTTGGTACCGAAACAGTGTTCGAACGCCTCCAGGATCTCCTGGCCGTCGTCGCCGAACTCTTCCTCGGCCTCGGCGATTCGGTCGCGGATCTCGTAGAGCTTGCCGAAGCTGGTGTACTCGCCGACGCTGCCCTCGGGGAAGCCTTCATGATCATGAATCGCTGTTTCTTCAGCGGACGGGACTTCACCGGTGCCGTGGCAGGCCTTGCAGATGCTGTCGGATTCGTTGGGGTTGATGCCGTCACCGCCGCAGGCAATGCACTCGACCATCACGTTCGGGTAAGAGCTGGTGAGGAGCACCTGCTCCTTCACGGCCTTGCTCAGATCCTCGGCATCGACGTAGTCGTCGAGGTCGAACCAGGCTCCGTGCAGTCGGCCGTTGTTGTAGCTGGCAAGGCATGCGACGTAGATGCGCATAGTTTCCATACTTATCTCCTTAATGCTGTAAATACGGTTCAGTCGACGAGTTCAGGGGCGTGTTCTTTGATGATCTCGCCGTCCTTGAACAGGGTGACCGGTTCGCCTGCTACTCGGCCGTAGCCGGCTTTGCTGAGCCTGACGTACTCGTTGAAATCCATCCTGGCGGTGGTCTCGAGCGGGCCGAGGTAGACGGTGCCGATGTTGCCGACGATGAGTTCGTAGAGGGGCAGTGGCGTTGAGATGTTGGTTGGCATGGGTCAGTTCCCCGCCTCGGCCGCGACCTGTCGGCCGTGAATCTGCAGCCGCAGGTATCCTTCCGTCTCATGGCCTTCATCCACGAATGGCCACGCCGGCCAGAGTGCCTTCAGCGCGGCGTCGACAGCTTCTTCAAAGCCGTTACTGCAGCTGTGGTCGGCGATCAACTCGCTCGGGCTGTTGCCCCAGACGATCAGCATAACGGCGGTCTTGCGGCCGTCCTTGAGGAGGCGAAGGCTACAGTCGTCTACGGCGGCACAGTCTTCGACGACCTGCTCGATCGACTTGTCGCCGACGAACTCCCAGCCTTCGCCGTCGTCCAGCTCATAGTGTTCCCAGCCCATGTTGTGCAGGCTGCCCAGGATCAGGCCGAGGGCCAATTTTTCCGCTTGAAGTGACATCGTGTTACTCCTGTAATTACAGTTCTAAGCCGCCGACCGAACCGGCGGGAAAACGATCGACGGCTCCGTCTGGCTGCAGTCGGCGAACCACTTCTTCTCGAGCAGCAGGTCGGTGGCGATCTCGCAGGCTTCGTCAGGCTCGACCACGCAGCCTGGCAGGCAGCTGATCACCGCCACGAAGAGCATCTCGAAGCCGGCCTGGTAGCCGACGTAGGTCACGTCGTGGCGGTCCTTGATGGCAGAGACCGGGTGCTCGGCCAGCGCGTCGTCGACCACGAAGGAGATGTCGCAGAGTTCGGGGCGGTTCATGGCGTCACCTCGAACTGCCCTGCATTTCCACAGTGGTCGCACTCACGGCACTTCATGGACGAGGTGCGGCCCCACTCGTGGTGATGGGTTGGTTCTGTCTCAAAGTTACCGTCGTCGTCTTGGAACAGTCGGGCCTCAACCTCGACGACTACGGTTAGGTTGTCACCTCTGCACTTAGGGCATTTCCAGGTCATGCCGCGCGCTCCTGCAGGTAGTTGTGAATGGTGAGCAGCCGGCCGATGTCAGGCGTGGCCTGGATGATCCACTCATCCAGCCTTCCGTTGCAGCGAGCCGACTCCATGAGGTCGTGCTCGGCGAACTGGTCGAACGTGTCGCCGCGCAGCTGCTCGGACTCCTGCTCTACGTAGGCAGCGATCAGCGTGCCGACCTCGTTGTGGTCCCAGGTCTCTATCTCGTCCCATTCATCGAGGTTGGCCGAGTAGAAGGGAATGAAGCCGTCGCAGGGAGTGAATCGCTCGCGCACCTTGTCGCGGAGCGCCTTCTCGCTGGTCTCGGCGCGGATGCGCTTCACTTCGTCCAGCTCGATCTCACAGAAGATCCGGTCGGTGTCGAAGTTGTACTCGCGCGGCGATTTCAGCGACTCGAAGGTCAGGGCGATCTTGAACTCGTCAGCCAGCGCCTTGGCATACGCCGCGGCGTAGTTGCCGTGCACGAGCCCCCATTGGCAGGCGCCGAAGGCCCGGTCGCGGAGCTTGTGGTTGACCCAACAGCCGGTGGCGGGGTCGGAGAACATCTGGTCCAGCGCGTCGTCGAGACTGCTGTCGTGGAGGCTGTTGTAGAAGCCTGAGAAGGGGATGGTGGTTAGCATGCGACCTCCGGTCCGAACGTGAAGACAAGAAAGTCCCGGTTGTAGAAACGGACGCCTGTGCGCCGCTCGTTGAGTACCGCTCGGCAGTCGTCGATGTGGCCGAGCTTTATGGGGGTGAACCCATTAAAAATGCCTTTGAGTTCACCTGTTTTGGTTACAGTTACCCGGTCGAACGCGTACCGATTCTTGTACGCTCGGCGGGCCAGGGTTCTGATGCTTTGCATAGCCTGCTCCTCAGCGAAATGGCGTGAACGTGGGGGCGTTGCGGACTTCGTCCCAACCGGCCCGGTAGGCGGCGTCTACCTCTGGCAGATCCTCTGTGCGCTCCAGGGAGCGCGCCTGGCGATACCAGCGATGCTCGTGGTCATATAGAGCGATGTCCTGTACATTCATTGCCTTGGCTGCACGACGGCCGGCGTCGCGATACGACTCAATCTGGTTGATCATCACTTCAATTCCTTCAGTTGATATCCTTCAAACGCCTGTCGCTGCCATTCACGAACGGCTTGATCGGTGGCGTCCTTCTTTTGCTGGTGAGGTTTCCCGGGCAGCCAGTGCCCGTTCCGGCGATACAAGATCTGCCAGGCCATAGATGCTTACTCCTGTAATTACAGGGGTCAGGCCGCGACTTGATCCTCGCGGCGCTGCCAGACGCCGACGTAGTCGATGCCCTTGGCGCGGTAGAGCCAGTCCTCCAGCTCCGCCTCGGTCATGCGGGTGTCGACCCAGACCTGGGTGTAGCCGGGGTCCTCGTGGTAGGAGCCAGCCTTGATGATGTTGAAAGTCGTCTTCAACTGAGCAAGTCGGCGCACCAGAGCGCTTGCGGAGTGGGTCTCAACGTCGATGCCGAGGCGGTGGATTGGGGCTTTGGCGGGGATCTGGACGGCCATTAGAGCTCCCTCACTCTCCTCAATATGGGTGGTCGTGCAGCCAGGATTCGCAGCCAGGCACTGCTCCTCGGCGTCTTCCTCGCTGACCGCCTGGCAGTAGAACTCGTGCATCTCGTCCATCTCCTCGTCGCCGGCGGCGTAGAAGACCACCTTGAAGTCGCGCGGTAGGTCTTCCGACTCATACGGCTCGATCTCGGCGCCGCAGACCGGGCATTCGTCGTTGCACTGGCAGGACCAGGTGTCCTGCCAATTGGTGTCGCAGTGGCGGTAGTAGTTGGTGAAGCGCATGGGCTCAATCTTCATCGGTTACACCTCCATGATTCCGAAGTAGGCATACGACTCGCTCAGGTCACCCTGAGCCGACCAGCGTTTGCGGCGGTCCAGCGTTGCGAAAATCTCCTGGGCAGACTCTCGAAGCTGCTCGTAGATATCGTCAGGGGCGTACTCGCCGTCGATGAAAAACTCGCGGGCACCGATCTCGTGCAGCAGGTCTTTCAAGACCTCTCCGCAGCGTGGGTGCCTGCTCAGTGGTACGGCCAGCACCTCGCCGCGGAAACCCTGGAAGTAGTCGGGCAGACAGGTGTCGAGGTAGCACAGGGTGAACATTCTGGTGGCTGACCGATCACCTTCTTGATGTGTACTCATCCTTCCCACCCTCCATCTTCGTTGAACGTGTACTCATTGGCGCGGATCGCCTCGTCGACCTGCTCGTCGCTCGTGAGCCAGTCGTGCTCCTGCTCGAGGCGGCCGTAGATCCAGTCGGCGAATAGTCGGAGCTGGTCTCGAATCTCGCCCTCGGCGTCGCCGATGTCTCGGTAGCGATCCTCGGCGTGTTCCACGTCGACGCTCATGCAGCCGCTGTGCTGGTAGTGGCCGCGCTGCCGGCAGGTTGCCTCCAGCTTGTAGAAATGGCGCGCCTGGACGGCCTGCAGCGCTTCGGCGATTTGCCAGACCTCGATGTTGGTCCCGATCCGCGGTGCGTATTCGGCCAGCTCTTTCCGCCATCCCTTCTTGTAGCGGTACGAGCCCTCGAAGCAGGCGCCGTCGCCTTGGCTCCAGAAGCCGCTGAAGTAGATAGCCGGCGTGTTCTTGCCTTTGCGGTCAATGTCGATGCCGATGATCGAGGCGATCTTGTCGGCGTCGTCGTAGACGAACTCCCACCAGTCGTAGTCGAGCTGGCCGTCTCGGTACCACTCGCGGGCTTTTTCCTTCGCGGACTCGGAGAGCTCGTCGAAGGTGTAGATGAGGTATTGTTTGAGGGCGGGCATCAGCAGAACTCCTTCCTGTTCCCTGCGGCAGTCTGACCTGAGAGCGGGGTCTCCAGGTGCCTCCCGTCCCAGTCGGCTCCGTCCCACCAGCCGGCGGCGTGCGCCGCGCATACTGGCGAGAATGCAACGGTCTTTCCTTGGTCCGGGGAGGATGGGACCATCTTTGTTGCGGGCGTCAATTCCCCGTTATCCGCGCAGCTCTCACATACTGGAAGCCCGTCATGGGTTGTGCTGGAGGTTTCTGCACACCACGATGACCCTTCCACATGCTTCAGTGCCGCCTCGCGCAGCGCATCCTCGACGTCACCCGGGATCAGGTAGTTGCGCAGGTAGGCGCACTTGTCGTACTGGTTCAGCACGTCGAGGTTGTCCGGCAGCATGTGCCCGTCGACGCGCACCACGTTGCTGACGCCGCGATCGGCGTCGACGAAGGCGACGATATTGCCTCCACCGACTTCACGCAGCAGGAGCGCCCAGGCGACGCGCTGGCCGTGCTTGGTGTATTCGCGGCCGGTGGTGAATGTGTGGATTTTCATGGTCAACCTCGCTTCTGCCGCAGGCGGGCACATTTGCTGTGATCGATCTTGTTGCCACCGCCGCGGCGCCGGCCGCAGATGTCGCAACGATTGGTGAGGCGCTGGTCGAGGCCGCGGGCGCCCATCGGTTGGGGTTTCCAGGTCATTGGCCACCTCCGGCGCGGAAGGAGAGGTGACTTCCACCGGTGATTACCCCGGCGCGCATGCGCCGCTGGTACCACTGGGCCGGCACGCTGATCTGCATGTAGGGCACGCCGTCTTCTTTGGCCAGGACGATGCGCTGGAAGCCGTGGTCGGCCATCGTTCCGGGGATCTCGCGCACCACGGTGTGTGGCACGCCGTCGACGTAGAGGGTGGTCATCACGCTACTCCTTCAGCCAGCGCCGGTCCGTCGACGAATTGGAAGTCCTCGTCCAGCTCGAAGTAGGTGCCGCCCATCGAGCCTTCCAGCTCGCTGTGCAGGTGATGCAGGCGCTTGTCCAGGCACACGACCTTCAACTGGCTGTTGAGCATCCCTACCTCTTCCCACTCGTCCTGGAAGCGCTGCGCCAGGTGCATCGGGTGCTGGCCATCACGCATGGGGTAGGGCATCAGGTAGAGGCGGCATTGGCTGTTGCCCGGAGCCACCACGAGGGTGTAGCGGGTCTCCAGGCGCAGTTTCCAGCCCTTCTTCTCGGCGGTTCCACCGCTGCGGACGATCTGGCCGAGGCGCATGGCCTCGGCGGTTTCGTTGGCGTTCCGGCCACCTCCGCAGAGGTTGAGAAGCAGGTGCTCGAGTCGATCGGCAGGGCCTTTGGCGGTCATGCCGTCGGGGTTGGTGACGATCAGTTTGCGGGTGTCCATGTGAAATTCCTTATATGCTTATTGCTTTATTTACAGGTCAGGGTCAGCCCAGCCGATTCGACGGCCAGACGTGTTTGGTACCTTTGGGGTGGCGCACCTCGATCCACCGGTAGTCCTTGCCTTGCAGGGGCTCACCTACGCTGACGACGGTGCCTTGGTAGCCGGCGTCGCCGCGGTCGGCTGGGCAGCGGACGATCTGGCCGACGAGGAATCGGCGTGGCTCACTCATCGGGAATCCCCTTGTTTGCCGGCAACTCGCCCTTCACGCGGCGGGCGCAGCTGTCGATCTGGAACCAGCCTCCGCAGCGGCACTTGTACTGCTCGCCCTGGACGTCCTCCACGTCGTCGCCATCTAAGCCGGTGATCTCTTGGCAGTGTGGGCAGCGGCAAATCAGGCTGCGGTCGTAGTCGCGGGCGACGTGGTGCACGTCGTAGATGTAGTCGTCAGCCATCACGTCAGCTCCTCTCGCATGAAATTGACGATCACCGCAGCGGCCTGGACGCAGCGAGCTGCTCGTGGCTCACCCCTGCGGGCTAGTGCTCGAAGTGTGGTTCTCTCTCCTGCTTCCTGGGTCAGCACGCGGTCGTAGAACTGTTGCATCAGCGTTGATGCAATGGCCTCTACTCGTTGGGCGTCTTCCTGCTCGTATACGTCGGAAACGTTCTCCATGAGGCTCATCAGCTTTCCCCTCTCGCCAGTTTTATCACCGACTCGGCCACCCAGTACTCCTGGCCGATGGCGATCGGCGGGGTCATCTGCAGGCGGTTCCAGCGGAGCACCTTGTCTCCGAGTAGCAGGTCAGCGGGGCACTGCGCCGGGGCTGGCTCGACCTGCTGTGATATCGCAGCGCGGATACGCTTCAGCAGCTCTTCTCCTGCGGGGAGCATCGGCGCCTCAATGTGCAGCGCCTGTTCCTCCAACATGTCGAGTGCCTGTTGCAGTAGCGTCTTCTGGTTCTCGCTCACTTCGCACCTCCCGTATTTACAGGTTCCTTGTCCGCAGTAGGCTTGTGCATCGTGGCCAGCTCGTAGCTGCTGACCAAGTCCTTCTTCAGCGCCTCGATCGTCTCGTCACTCAGGCCGTCGCGGATGACCACTGGCTTGATGATTTCCCGGCCGCCAAGCGCGGTGAGCTGCAGCAGGACGCCGGATCCCATCATGTGTTTGGTGCTGGCCTTCTCGACGTCGCTGGATGCGAAGGCGTAGCGGAAGGCCAGTTGTGCCTTGAGCTCGAGGACCTGGTACTCCAGGTCCTTGCGGGTTGACTTCTTGGGTTTGGTGGGTTTCATGGAAGCAACTCCTTTGGTACCTGCACCGTATCTCCCAGCTTGCTGGCAACGAGGCAGCGCATGGCCGCTTCGAGTGGGCAGTCCGACAGCTGCATGTACTCCGCCTCGTCATTGATGTTGTAGACGCAGGCGATCCACCATCCGTCGTGTCTCAACATCAGGCTGATCCGGTTCGGCTCGATCAGCGACCCGCCCTGGCGCCAGTCGGTCGACGGATAGTAGTTCTGTTTCTCTGACCAGCCGCTACTCAGTACCCGGTCCCTGCCGTTGAGGGTGAACCACCAGCACGCCACCGTATCGAAGCGCAGGTTGGTGGCGCCTTCTGACATGGCCACCGCCCAATCCAGCGCCTTGCCTTCCAGCTCACTGGTTTTCATTTCGATCATGTGCAAATCCTCCCCGCCGACTCTCGCCGGCAGGCTGTGTGTTTGGGTGGGGTTAGGGGGTTAGGCGCGACGGATCAGGATGAACAGGCCGAAGCCGAAACGCTTCCACTCGCCCTGATGG
>Ga0209300_1000050_pt1 | contig 78304 bp, 66 predicted proteins | sample Shrwel_input2_RT_FD_187535 | JGI IMG/M metagenome (GOLD analysis project Ga0209300, IMG submission 187535) | Subsurface microbial communities from deep shales in Ohio, USA - Utica-3 well 1 S input2 RT (SPAdes) (version 2) ... | reverse complement strand
CGGCCAGCTGGCCGAGCGCGCCGATGGCGAGTCGCTGCACCGGCTGATCGCCCAGGTGCTCGCCCAGGACCCCCGTCCCGCCTACCGTCGCGGCGCCGAGGCGCGACGCTACGGCGTCCCGCTGCGCGACGTCGACGTGCGCTTCCGGGCCGTCGCCGACGCGGACGGCGGCGGCGTGGCCCTCGAGGTGCTCGAGATCGTGCCGCTGGCCACGCCGCGTCCCTGAGCCGCCGGCGCTCTCCCCGGAATCAGTCGAAGGCGATGCCCAGCCGGCGGCCGACTTCCTCGTAGGCCTCGATCACGCCGCCCAGCCCCTGACGGAAGCGGTCCTTGTCCATCTTCTCGAGGGTCTCGGCGTCCCACAGGCGGCAGCCGTCGGGGGAGAACTCGTCGCCCAGCACGATCTCGCCGTGGAACAGGCCGAACTCCAGCTTGTAGTCGACCAGCAGCATGCCGCCGTCGAGGAACAGCTGCTTGAGCACTTCGTTGACCTTGAAGGTCAGCTCCTTCATCCGCGCCAGCTGTGCCGCCGTGGCCCAGCCGAAGGTGATGGCCAGCGACTCGTTGATCATCGGGTCGTGCTGGGCGTCGTTCTTGAGGAACAGTTCGAAGGTGGGCGGATCGAGCTCGATGCCCTCCTCCACGCCGAGGCGGCGCACCAGGCTGCCGGCGGCGCGATTGCGCACCACGCACTCGACGGGGATCATGTCGAGCTTCTTGACCACGCACTCGGTATCGGAGACCAGGCCGTCGAAGTGGGTGGGAACGCCGGCCTCGGCCAGCTTGCCCATGATGAAGGCATTGAACTTGTTGTTGACCAGCCCCTTGCGTGCCAGCGACTCCATGCGCTCGCCGTCGAAGGCGCTGGTGTCGTCGCGGAAATGCAGGATCAGGCGGTCGGGGTCGTCGGTCCGGTAGACCGACTTGGCCTTGCCGGCGTAGAGCTCGTCGCGTTTTTCCATGGGGGAAGACCCTCCGAAGTGAGGCGAAAAACCAGGGCGGGGCGTCACTCGCGACGCCCCGCCGATCCGTTGGCAGCGTTACACGGCCCGGTCCCCCGAAGGATACCGTTCATGCCACGTCCCGCCAGTCGAAACCATGCGCCTGGGCGGCCACGGTCAGCCGCCCCGTGTCGCCGTCGAGCAGCGGCTCCAGCGCTTCCCGAGCCAGCTCGGGACGATTGTTCTGCTCCGACAGGTGGGAGCAGACGATGTGCTGCAGCCGGTCCAGCCCCAGCCGCCCGAGCAGCCGGCTCGCCTGGGCGTTGGCCAGGTGCCCCCAGTCGCCGCCGACCCGCCGCTTGAGGCTCGGCGGATAGGGCCCGTCGGCGAGCAGGCGCGGGTCGTGGTTGCATTCCAGCACCAGCGCGTCACAGCCGCGAAAGCACTCGATCACGTGCTCGCTGGGATGCCCCAGGTCGGTGAGGATGCCCAGCGAGCGCCGATGAGCGTGAAAGCGGAACTGCACCGGCTCGCGCGCATCGTGGGGCACGGTCACCGGGTCGATCTCGAGGCCGGCGATGGCGAAGCGCGCCTGGGGCGTGATCAGGGTGTGTCGCGGCACCTCGCCGAGCCGCCGCGACAGCCAGGTGCCGGCACTGAGATACACCGGCAGGTGGTGACGCCGCGCCAGCGGCCCCACCCCGCGGATATGGTCGCCGTGCTCGTGGGTGACCAGTACCGCCGCGAGCTGGCGCGGATGCAGCCCGAAGCGGGCCAGGCGCTGTTCGGTCTCGCGCAGGCCGAAACCGCAGTCGACCAGCACGTGCGTCTCGCCGTCGCTGACCAGGGTCGCATTGCCCTTGCTGCCGCTGCCCAGCGAGGCGAAGCGCAACCGGCGCCCGGCGAGCGGGGCCGGCGTGGTGTCCACCGTCATCAGCGCAGCGTGGCGGCCACGGCGTCGAGCACCTCGCGGGCCTCGCGCTCGCCCATCGTCTTGCCGTCGGCACGGGCGACCTTGACCACGGTGCGGCCGGCGCCGGCATCGCTCAGCGACAGGCGGTAGCGTTGCGGCTGGTCACTGCTGAACCAGTCGAACCAGCCGCCGTCCTCGGCGCTCGAGCGGTAGTCGATCAGCAGTTCGCCGGCGCTGCGGTTCTGGTCGACGAGACGCCGTCCGTCGCCGGTGAAGTTATTCTCGAGCTGGTACTGCAGCTCCGACCAGGCGCGGTCCTGCGGCAGAGCCAGCACCAACTGCCACTGGCCACCGGCGTTCTGCAGGCGTACCCGCTTCTCCTGGCCGATCTGCTGGGCGGCCAGCGAAACGCCCTGAGTATCGGCGCCGGTGGCATCCAGATAACCCTTGAGCGCGGTCAGGCACTCACCGGCCTCGGACGCCGGGCCGTTGCAACGCACTTCACTGGTGGCCTCGCGCAGCCCCTGGCGCACACTCAGTTCGGCCTGGGGGGTGACGATCAGCCCCCGCGAGGCATCCTGGGTGGTGGCCGTCAACCCACGGGTCTGGACGAAGCGCTGCAGCTGCGGCCAGACGCCGCCCGGCGCCGCATTGACCAGCAGCCAGCGGTCGTTGCCCGCCTTGCGCAGCTGGACGTAGGGCGCCTCGTCCTCCTCGCCGCCGGCCAGCGGCTGCGGACGCGGCGCCTCGAACTCGCCGTCGGCGGCGAAGTCGTTGTTGACGTCAGGCACCGGCATGGCGTTCTGGTAGCGTCCCGTGGGCCGACTGTCCGGCAGCTCGAGCGGAGGGGCCATCTCGGCGGCGCGATACTCGTCGTTGCGGTCGTAGTAGTAGCCGTCACCGCCGCATCCGCTGACGACCACGCCGACGGCAACGACCAGCGGCATCCATTTGAAGACGGGTTTCATGCTTCTACCTTGTTTTGCGTGGGGCCGGGGCGACTCAATCGTCGAGAACGCCGGCGAGTTGCAGCGCCTCGCCCACGGTGGAATGGTACTTCTCGGACAGCCAGGTCAGCGGCAGACGAATGCCCTTGTCGGCATACCCCATGCGGTTCAACGACCACTTGACCGGAATGGGATTGGCCTCGACGCCCAGCGCCGTGTGCAGCGGCATCAGGCGCGTGTTGATCTGGTGGGCCCGCTCGGTATCGCCGGAAACCGCCGCCTCGCACAGCTCGTGCATGGCATGCGGCGCGACATTGGCGGTCACCGAGATGTCGCCGTGTCCCCCCATCAGCATGAAGTCGCAGGCGGTCGGGTCGTCGCCGGAATACAGCGCGAAGCCGGTGCCCTTGAGCCGCTCGATCAGTTCCTCGGCGCGCTCCAGGTTGCCGGTGGCGTCCTTGAGGCCGACGATGTTGTCCAGTTCGGCGAGCCGGAAGACGGTCTCGTTGTAGAGATCCGAGCAGGTGCGCCCCGGCACGTTGTAGAGGATGACCGGCAGGTCGCCGCCTTCGGCAACGGCCTTGAAGTGCTGGTAGAGCCCTTCCTGGGTGGGCTTGTTGTAGTAGGGGCAGACCGACAGGCAATAGTCGGCACCCACTTCCTTGGCGTAGCGCGCCAGCTCGACGGCTTCGGAGGTGGCGTTGGCACCGGTGCCGGCGATGACCGGAATGCGGCCGCGAACTTCCTCGACAACGGTGCGAATGACGTCGAAATGCTCGGCGAACGACATGGTGGTGGGCTCGCCGGTGGTGCCGGCGGCGACGATGGCATCGGTGCCATTGTCGAGATGGAAGCTCACCAGGCGACGCAGCGCCTCCCAATCGATCTCGCCGGACGCTTTCATGGGGGTCGCCAGCGCGACAATGCTGCCTGTGATCATCCTGCAGTGCTCTCCTGTTGATCGGCCCGTCCGGTAGCGGCTACCGGGCCGGCGAAACCATCGTGATCGATACCCGGTCCAGAGGCCAAATGGTACTCAGGCGCTCGGGGCCTGTACAGGTCAAGCGCCACCGGCGTCAATCCACCGAGTGGCGGGGGCTTTACAGCCGAGCGCGGCTTGCGTGTAATCGCGGAGTCTCGTCCCGCCACCCGAGGAGTCCATCATGAGCGTCAGTCCCGGCCAACCGGTTCCCGATTTCACCGCCCAGGCCACCAACGACACCACCGTCACCCTCTCCGAGCTGCGCGGCAGGCAGGTGGTGATCTATTTCTATCCCAAGGACCACACCCCCGGCTGCACCACCGAGGGCGGCGACTTCCGCGATCACAAGGCCGATTTCGACGCCGCCAACACGGTGATCCTCGGCGTCTCCCGCGACGGCCTGCGCGCCCACGAGAACTTCAAGGCCAAGCAGGGCTTCAATTTCGAGCTGATTTCGGACAAGGACGAGTCCCTGTGCCGGCTGTTCGACGTCATCAAGCTCAAGAAGCTGTACGGCAAGGAACACCTGGGGATCGAGCGCAGCACCTTCCTGATCGACACCGCAGGCCGGCTGGCCCGGGAGTGGCGCAAGGTCAAGGTGCCGGGCCACGTCGCCGAGGTGCTCGACGCGGCGCGGGAACTCCACGCTCAGTCCTGAAGATCGACCTGGTGCAACGGCTGGTCCCGCTTCGCCACGCTGCGGGGCCAGGCCTGCACCAGCGCCTTGAGCAGGGTGGCCAGCGGAATCGCGAAGAACACCCCCCAGAAGCCCCAGATCCCGCCGAAGAACAGCACCGCCAGGATGATCGATACCGGGTGCAGGTTGACCGCCTCGGAGAACAGGATCGGCACCAGCACGTTGCCGTCCAGCGCCTGCAGCACGCCGTAGGCGACCACCACGTAGACAAACTGCTCGCCCAGCCCGAAGTGGAAGCCGGCCACCGCCGCCACCGGCACCGTGGCCACCGCCGCGCCGATGTAGGGCACCAGCACGGAAAGCCCAACGATCAGCCCCAGCAGCGCCGAGTAGGGCAGCCCGAAGAACCAGAAGGTGACGAAGGCGGTACCGCCGACGATGGCGATCTCGATCGCCTTGCCGCGGATGTAGTTGGCGATCTGGTCGTCCATCTCGTACCAGATGCGGGTCATCAGGGTACGCTTTTGCGGCAGCAGGGAGAGGGTGAAGCGGGTCAGCGACTCGCGATCCTTGAGCAGGAAGAATACCAGGATCGGCACCAGCACCAGATAGATGATCAGGCCCAACACGTTGCCTAGCGAAGCCAGCGACAGCGTCAGCGCCCGCTGGCCCAGCTGGGTCGCCTCGCGCCCGGCGGTGGCCACCCAGCTGTCGATCTGCGCCGGGGTGATGACCGTCGGATAGCGGGTCTGCATGTGCTCGAGCCAGGCCTGGACACTGGTGAACATGCGCGGCGTCTCCTGCACCAGGTCCACCAGCTGGTTCCACACCAGCGGCATGACGATCAGCGCCAGAGCCAGCAGCATACCGAGAAACACCAGGAACACCACCAGCACCGACAGCAGTCGCGGCAGGCCGTGGCGCTCCAGCCAGCCGACCACGCCCTGCAGCATGAAGGCCAGGATCAGGGCCGTGAAGAACGGCGCCAGCATCTTGCCCAGCCAGATCACCGCCGCGAAGCCGAGCACCAGCACCAGCAGCAGGACGATCGCTTCCTCGTCGGAGAAGTAACGCTCGAACCAGGTCTTGAAGACCGCCTTCATGGTCATGCCCCGCTACCGCCCTTGCGAATCCAGTAATGATACTCGTCGTCGCGCGTCTCGCGCGCCAGCAACTCGTGGGCCCCCTGGGCGGCGAACGCCTCGAAGTCGCGCCAGGAGCCCGGGTCGGTCGCCACCACGTACAGCGTCTCGCCGGAAGCCAGGCGCGACAACGCCTGCTTGGCCTTCAGCAGGGGCAACGGGCAGCTCAGGCCTCGCGCGTCCAGCTCGTCATTCGGTTGCAGGCCCATGCCGCCTCCCGTGAGAATGGTCGAAAACGCCTCGATTTAACGGCACTTTGTACGGTGAATCAATGTCCGAGCCAGGGTGCCCATCAACGACGAGGAGCGCCATGTTGCGGCTCTTGACGACCACCCTGCTGACGGCACTGCTGGCCTCGCCGCTGCCGGCCGCCGCGGCCACGCCCTCCGGCGATGCCGCCCTGCCGACGCTGGGCGACAGCGGTGGTGGGGTTTCCAGCGACGAACAGTACCGGCTGGGACGCGCCTGGCTGCGCCAGTTCCGCGCCCAGACCCGGACCTGGCAGGACCCGATAACCCGCACCTACGTGGCCTCGCTGGTCGCCCGCCTGCTGCCCTACAGCCACGTCGGCGATCTCGACTGGACCGTCACCCTGGTGGACAGCCGCCTGCTCAACGCCTTCGCCGTGCCCGGCGGGGTGATCGGCGTCAACCAGGGGCTGTTCGCCTTCGCCGACAGCGAGGATGCCTTCGCCTCGGTGCTCGCCCACGAACTCGGCCACCTGGGGCAGGATCACTACGCTCGGCGCAAAGAGCGCGCGGAGGAAACCCAGCTGCCGACCATGGCGGCGATGCTGGCCGGCATGGTGCTGGCCGCCGGTGGTGCCGGCAACGCCGGCATGGCTGCCATGGCCGGCTCCCAGGCGGCCTTTATCCAGGATCAGCTGGCCTACTCGCGGCGCTTCGAGCAGGAAGCCGACCGCGTCGGCCTGCAGGCCATGGCCGATGCCGGCTTCGACCCGCAGGCCATGCCCGCCATGTTCCGCGCCATGCAGCGTCTGACCAGCCTGCAGGGCGGCAATCCGCCGGAGTTTCTGCTCACCCACCCGGTGACCCAGTCACGGATCAGCGATACCCAGGCCCGGGCCGACCAGCTGCCCAGCCCGCCGGAAACCGGCGACGACCCGCGCTATGCGATGATCCGCGCCCGTGCCCTGCTGGCGCTGTATGCCGACGATCCGGAACAGGCCATGGCCCGGCTTCGCGAGGGCAAGGCGCCGCCCGACGCGCAGCACTACCTGCAGGCACTGACCGCCGCTGCTGACCACCGGACCACCCAGGCACTCAATCAGCTCGATGCGCTGGCCGAGCGCTGGCCGGATCTAGCCCTGCTCCCGGCGACCGCCGCCGACGTCGCCCTTGATGCCGGGGACCGCGCCGCCGCGGCGAAGCGAGCCGACCGCCTGCTGCAGCTCATGCCGGACTACTATCCGGCGCAACTCGTGAAGGCTCGGGTGCAACTACAGGACGCTCCCGCCGCCGCCTTCGAGCGGCTGCGCGACATGAGCCGACAGTATCCCGAGAATCCGCGGGTCTTCGATCTGCTGGCGGAAGCGGCGGGCCGCAGCGGTCATCCGCTGTGGGGCATGCTGGCACGTGCCGAGGAACTGCAGCTCACCGGCCACATCGACCGGGCGATCAAGCAGCTCGACATCGCCGAGGAGGACGCCCGGCGGGCCGGGGATTTCGCCATGGCCGGCCGCTTCAAGGCCCGTCGCCGGGACTACCTGGATTACCGCACCACCCTGCAGCAGTTCTAGCGGGCGCTGTGGCAGCGATGACGCCCGAGCCGGTATCGCGACAACACCGGCTCGGGCGGGGTTCATCCGGGTTTAACGCTGGAAGTTGAGCATGCGCTCCAGCGGCTTGAGGGCGCGCTCGCGCAGCTCGGCATCGACGAATACCTCGCCGCTCAACTCGCGCAGCGAGCCGGCCAGGTTGTCCAGCGCGTTCATCGCCATCCACGGGCAATGCGCGCAGCTCTTGCAGGTCGCGCCGTTGCCGGCGGTGGGCGCCTCGAACAGCGTCTTGTCGGGCACCGCCTGCTGCATCTTGAAGAAGATGCCGCGGTCGGTGGCGACGATCAGCCGCTGCTGGGGCAGCTCGCGGGCGGCGTTGATCAGCTGCGAGGTGGAACCCACCACGTCGGCGATCTCGACCACCGAGGCCGGCGACTCGGGATGCACCAGCACCGCGGCGTCCGGATGCAGCGCCTTGAGATCGGTGATGCCCTTGGCCTTGAACTCGTCGTGGACGATGCACGCGCCGTCCCACAGCAGCATGTCGGCACCGGTCTTGTCGCGGATGTAGCCGCCCAGGTGCTTGTCCGGGGCCCACAGGATTTTCTCGCCGCGGGCGTGCAGGTGCTCGATCACGTCCACCGCGATGGAGGACGTCACCACCCAGTCGGCCCGGGCCTTCACCGCCGCCGAGGTGTTGGCGTAGACCACCACGGTGCGGTCGGGGTGCTGGTCGCAGAAGGCACTGAATTCGTCCGCCGGGCAGCCGATGTCCAGCGAGCAGGTCGCCTCGAGGGTGGGCATCAGCACCCGCTTCTCGGGCGAGAGAATCTTGGCCGTCTCGCCCATGAAGCGCACCCCGGCGACCACCAGGGTCGACGCCGGGTGGCGAGCGCCGAAGCGCGCCATTTCCAGCGAGTCGGCGACACAGCCGCCGGTCTCCTCGGCGAGCTGCTGAATGGCGTCATCGGTGTAGTAATGGGCGACCAGCACGGCATCGCGCTGTTCGAGAAGCTGCTTGATCTCGTCGATGCGCGCCTCGTCCTCGGCGGCGATCCGCGTCGGGCAATAGGTGCGCGTCAGATGCTCTCGGACGAGAGCACGGGAAGTCATGGTTGTCATCGTGTCTACCACTGCGACAGGCAGGGGCTCCCCCTGCGTTCACCGGAAGCGCCACGGACGATCAGGCTCGTCCGTCACGCACCTGAAACACTGATGGTACTGCGCCGCTCCGACATTGCCCAGCCCCGGAATCCTCCCTACCCCCTCCCGCAGATCCAGGCACACGCAAAAACGCCCCGACAGCAGGGCCGTCGGGGCGTTTTCGGGAAATTCTGGTGGGTCGTGTAGGATTCGAACCTACGACCAATTGGTTAAAAGCCAACTGCTCTACCAACTGAGCTAACGACCCGAAGCGCCATAGGCGCCAGAATCGGCGGGAGTGGTGGGTCGTGTAGGATTCGAACCTACGACCAATTGGTTAAAAGCCAACTGCTCTACCAACTGAGCTAACGACCCGCCGCCGGATCGTCGGAACCGCCACCGATACGGGAGCGGATGGTGGGTCGTGTAGGATTCGAACCTACGACCAATTGGTTAAAAGCCAACTGCTCTACCAACTGAGCTAACGACCCGTCCGACAGGGCGCACATAGTACTTTCCGCGCGCCAAACTGGCAAGCATTTTCTTTATCGGATTCAGCGTCTAACGCGAATGCGGCGCGCCGCGTGGCTTGCGCATCGCGCGTACCGGGCGGCGCTTGTTCTTGTCGCGGCTCCAGCGATTCTGCTCCTCGGGCGTCAGGCTCGGTACCTTGCGCGGCTCGAGCCCCGCCATCGCCGACAGGTCATCGATCTCCTCCTGGGTCAGCTCGACCCACTCGCCGGCCTTGGCCCGCTTGTCGAGGAAGATGTTGCCGTAACGCACGCGCTTGAGGCGGCTGACCGTCAGCCCCTGGGACTCCCACAGCCGGCGCACCTCGCGGTTGCGGCCTTCCATGATCACCACGTGGAACCAGGTATTGATGCCCTCGCCGCCGAACTCCTGGACGTCGGTGAAGCGCGCCGGGCCGTCCTCGAGCATCACGCCCTCGACCATCGCCACCACGTGCTCGCGCTGGACGTGGCCCATGACCCGCACCGCGTACTCGCGCTCGATCTGCGTCGAGGGGTGCATCAGGCGGTTGGCCAGCTCGCCGTCGGTGGTGAACAGCAGCAGGCCGCTGGTGTTGATGTCCAGCCGGCCGATGGCGATCCAGCGCTCGCCCTTGAGCCGCGGCAAGCGTTCGAAGACGGTACGCCGCCCTTCCGGGTCCTTGCGCGTGCACAGCTCACCCTCGGGCTTGTTGTACATGATCACCCGGCGCGGCACTTCGGCATCGGCGCGCAGGTTGACCGGGTTGTCGTCGAAGCTCACGCGGTCGCGGACCTCGACCCGGTCGCCGAGCGTGGCGACCTGGCCGTTGACCTTGACGCGGCCGTCGCTGATCGCCGTTTCCATCTCGCGGCGCGAGCCCAGCCCGGCACGCGCCAGGACCTTCTGGAGTTTCTCGGTGTTGCTGTTCATGAATCGGATGACATCTCGTCTGATGGGTGATCCGCGCCGCCCGCGTCGCCATCGGCGTCGCTGTCTGCTGGGCGGGCGCGTGCGGCCAGGCGTGCCTCGAGATCGGCGAAGCTCAGGCCCGTCCGCGCTGACGCCGTCCCGGCGTGTCGGGTACCGTCGGCCGTCCCGGCCGTCGGGTCGTGCATTGTGCCGGTTTCCCCGGCGTCTGTCGCCGGGACGTCGCGTGTCGACGTTTCCCCGGCCTCTGTTGATTCCGTCGCGTTCGCTTCAGCATAGCCGGATTCCTCGCCGAGCTCGACGTCCTGCAGCGCATGCATCGGCGGCAGCGCATCCAGGGTCTTGAGGCCGAAATCGTCAAGGAACTGGCGGGTGGTGGCATAGACCGCCGGACGCCCCGGCACGTCGCGATGGCCGACCACGCGGATCCAGCCACGCTCGCTCAGGGTGCGCATGATCGAACCGCTCACCGAAACCCCGCGCACCTCCTCGATATCGCCCCGGGTCACCGGCTGGCGATAGGCGATCAGCGCCAGGGTCTCGAGCAGCGCCCGCGAGTAGCGCTGGGGGCGTTCGTCCCACAGCCGCGAGACCCAGGGCGACAGACGCCGCCGGATACGCAACTGATAGCCCGAGGCCGATTCGAGCAGCTCCAGCGCGCCCTCGGCCAGGCGAGATTCGAGGCGCGCCAGGGCCTCGCGCAGCTCGCGGCGCGGCGGGCGTTCGTGATCGTCGAAGACTTCTGACAGGCGTTCCAGCGACAGCGGCTCGCCGGCCGCCAGCAGGGTCGCCTCGAGAATCTCGTCCAGCCGGGTTTCACTCATCGGGGCTCTCCTCGAAGGCGCTTTCTTCAAAGGCACTCTCGCCGTGCTCGTCGTCCCATTCCTCGTTCGCCGTGCCACCGGGCTCTCCACTCTGCCGGGCGCGCACGTGGATGGGTGACAACGGCGCATTCTGGACGATCTCGATCAGCGCCTCCTTGGCCAGTTCGAGAATCGCCATGAAGGTCACCACCACCCCGGCGCGCCCCTCCTCAAGCGTGAACAGCGACTCGAAAGCCACGAAGCGCTCATGGTCCAGGGCCGCCATGATGCGCAGCATGCGCTCGCGGGTCGACAGCACCTCGCGGCTGACGGTGTGCGCCTGGGTCAGCTCGGCCCGCCGGAGAATACCGGCCAGCGCGCCGAGCAGTTCGTCGAGCTCCACCTCGGGATGCACCACCCGGGCCTCGAGCGGCGGCAGCGCCGCCCGGGCCGGGAACCAGTCGCGTCCCTGGCGCGGTAGTTCATCGAGCGATTCGGCGGCATTCTTGAGGCGCTCGTACTCCTGCAGGCGGCGAATCAGCTCGGCGCGCGGGTCCTCCTCGTCGTCCTCGGCGTCGCCCTTCGGCGGACGCGGCAGGAGCGTGCGCGACTTGATCTCGGCCAGCATCGCCGCCATCAGCAGGTACTCGCCGGCCAGATCGATCTCCAGCGCCTTCATCAGTTCCACATACTCGATGTACTGGCGCGTGATCGCCGCCACGTCGATGGCGAGAATGTCCAGGTTCTGGCGACGGATCAGGTAGAGCAGCAGGTCGAGCGGCCCCTCGAAAGTCTCGAGAAACACCCGCAGCGCCTCCGGCGGGATATACAGATCCTCCGGCAGCTCGCGCAGCGGCTCGCCGGCGACCAGCGCCAGCACCGTCTCGACGCCCTCGGCCTCGGCGCCGTCCGCGGCCCGAGGCGCGACGCCCTGAAGGGGGTCCGCGTCCTGGGAGGCATCCTGAAGAGAGTCGCTGGCCGTCATGGGGGTCCTCGTTCGCCGAACCGGGCAGTCTACCAAGGCCGGGCCACGGAAACATCCTCGCCGGCTTCGCGCCCAGGGCTATCGCAGTTAGCGTTGTCGGCTCGGGACTGATCCGTCGACAGGCCTGCGAGGGGGCGCTGTGAACCCCTCCCTGGGCGCTACCGACGCCATCCCTGGCGTCGGCCCCCCTCTTCGACCTGTCCCCGGTGTCCCTCGTCATGCCTAACTGCGATAGCCCTAGCTTCGCTCCCCGGCCCGTCACACCTCGGCGCCGGCAGGAGCCGCCCTGCGGTAGCGTCCGGTATAGTCGAACAGCTTCTCGCGCACCTGCCAGTAGCGGCCCACGCGCCGCCCCACCACGAAATCCGGCGCCTTGAGCCGGCACTCGCCGTCGATCACCGCCTGGGGCGTCTCCGGCCGCCAATCGCTGCCCGGCGCGCGCAGGTGCTCGCGCAGGAAGGCGGCGGCGAAGGCCCGGCGCTGGGCCGGGGTCTCGAGCGCGAACCACTCGTCGAGGGTCGCGCCGTCCTCGTCGTGATAGGTCACCTTGAGCCGTGGCAACCCGCGGCCGTTGACGGTGGCAACCAGCTGCATGCCGGAGACCCGCAGCACCCGGGCATCCTTGAGCTTCAGCGCGTCGCGCAGCTTGTCGTCGGGGTCGACCAGCCGTGCCCCACAACCGTGGCAGGCCCGCGCGGCGATGTCGTTCTCGGCACCGCACTGCTCGCAGGTCTTGAAGCGAAAACGGAAGGCGCATTGCGACCGGTGCCCCGCAACCTCCTCAACCAGCCCCTGGCAGCGCCGGCCGTAGTGCTCGATCACCAGATCGCCGTCGCGCTTGCCCCAGAACAGGTTGGCATGGCCGCACTCGGGGCATTCGACCTGCACTGGCTCGGCGTCCGAATCGGGTCGCGGCGCGCCCACCTCCGGTGCGTAGAGATCCCAGGGGTTGCCGGCGTAATCGAGGATCAGGCAATCCGTCTTGCCCGGCGCCAGACGCAGGCCGCGACCGACGATCTGCTGGTACAGGCTCACCGACTCGGTGGGCCGCAGGATGGCGATCAGGTCGACATGGGGCGCGTCGAAGCCGGTGGTCAGTACCGCCACGTTGACCAGATACTTGAGCCGCTGTGCCTTGAAGGCCTCGATGAGCCGGGTGCGCTCCCGCGAGGGCGTGGCCCCGGTAAGCAGCGCCGCCTCGTCGGCGGGCAGATAGCCGAGGATCTCCTCGGCGTGGGCCACCGTGGCGGCGAAGACCATCACCCCGCGCCGCTCGCGGGCGCGCTCGACCACCTCGGCGATGATCGTGGGTGTCGCCCGGTGGCCGCTGACCACGCGGTTGAGGTCCGCCTCGGCGAAGACCCCGCGCGACGTGGGCTCGAGCCGCGAGAAGTCGTAACGCTCGACGGCGGCATCGATGCGCCGCGGTTCGGCCAGATAGCCCTGCTTGACCATCAAGCGCAACGGCTGCTCGAAGACGCAGTCGCGAAAGAAGCAGTCCGCCTCGCCGCGCACCATGCCGTGATGATGGCGATGATAGATGAAGCCCTGCCCCAGGCGATACGGCGTGGCGGTCAGGCCCAGCACCTTGAGGCGCGGGTTGGCGGCGCGGAAGTGCGCGATCACCCGCCGGTAGCTGGCGTCCTTGTCCGGCGAGACGCGATGGCATTCGTCGATCACCAGCAGGGTGAAGTCCCCCGCCGCGAAGGCCTCGAGATTGCGCACCACCGACTGCACCGAGCCGAACACCACCTGCCGCTCAGCCTCCTTGCGCCCCAGCCCGGCGCTGAAGATGTCCGCCTCGAGACCGTAGGCCCGGTACTTGGCGTGATTCTGCTCGACCAGCTCGCGCACGTGGGCCAGCACCAGTACCCGGCCCCGCGCCAGGCGCGCCAGCTCGGCGATCACCAGCGACTTGCCGCTGCCGGTGGGCAGCACCACCACTGCCGGGTCGTCACCGGCGCGAAAGTGCTCGATCACCCGCGCCACGGCCTGATGCTGATAGGGGCGCAGCGTCGGCACGGCCTGTCGCTCGCTCATGGCGTGACCCCGGTCATCGACAACGGCATCCCGGCCTTCATCGAGGCGGGATTCCCCGGACACGAGAGTTGAAGAAACGGACAACGACCCGACATACTCAATACAACACCTTGGCGACAAGGACGTCACCGGTCCTGTTTTCGCTCACATCGCAAGAGGAGATGGCCCACCATGAAAGCACCCACCGGTCCCGAATGCCCCGTCTGCGGCAGTCGCGAAAAGCGCTTCCCGCCGGGTCGCGAGGGGCAGTACCACGTGTTCTGCGACAACTGCGACCATGACTTCGGTCGCTACGATCAGTTGATCGGCCAGTTCCGCCACATCCTCGACGATCTCGAGCATCAGCTGGGCATCGACGACGCCTCACCCCGCTCCACCCCCGAGTCGTCCGACGCGCCGCCGCGCTGACGACCGCGGCACCGCCGAACGCATAACGTCAAGGCCGCAGCCCGGAGGCTGCGGCCTTGTTGTGGGTCGGCGCCCTGGGCTGACGATCAGCCGACCCAGACCCGCGCATTGCGGAACAGCCGCATCCAGGCGCCGTCCCGGGTCCATTCGCTCGGCCGCCAGGAGTTGGTGACCGCCCGCGCGACGCGCTCGGGGTGCGGCATCATGATGGTCACGCGCCCGTCGGGCGTGGTGAGGCCGGTGATGCCGGACGGCGAGCCGTTCGGGTTGGCCGGGTAGTGGGTGGTCACCTGGCCGTAGTTGTCGACATAGCGCAGGGCGATCTGGCCGTTGCTCTGCATGGCACGCAGATGGCCGCTGTCGCGGAATTCGGCACGCCCTTCGCCGTGGGCCACGGCGATCGGCAACCGCGAACCTTCCATACCCGCCAGCAGGATCGACGGGCTCTGCTCGACGCGCACCATCGACACCCGCGCCTCGAACTGCTCGGACTCGTTGCGCACGAAGCGCGGCCAGCTCCCGGCGCCGGGGATCAGCTCCTTGAGCTGGGAGAGCATCTGGCAGCCGTTGCACACCCCCAGCGCGAAGCTGTCGTCACGTGCGAAGAAGTCCGCGAACTGCGCCCGGGCCCGCTCGTTGAACAGCGCCGACTTGGCCCAGCCACCACCAGCGCCCAGCACGTCACCGTAGGAGAAGCCGCCGCAGGCGACCAGCCCCTTCATGGTGGCCAGATCGACGCGACCGGCCAGGATGTCGCTCATGTGCACATCGAGGGTCTCGAAGCCGGCCTGATCGAAGGCCGCGGCCATCTCGACATGGCCGTTGACACCCTGCTCGCGCAGGATCGCCATGCGCGGCCGGGTGGTGTTGACGAAGGGCGCGGTCACGTCCTCGTCGACCTCGAAGGTCGGCTCCGCGCACAGCCCCGGATCGCGCAGATCGAGCAGGTTGTCGAACTCGGCCTTGGCGCAGTCGGGGTTGTCGCGCAGCGCCTGCAGCCGATAGCTGGTCTCGGCCCAGGTCCGCTGCGCCAGCGCGCGAGTGGTTTCCAGCAGCGGCTCCTCGAACAGCGTGACCCGCACCTGGTCGTCGTAGCGCGGCCGGGCGATGACCCCGCAGGTCTCGACGCCGGCGGCGGCGAACTGGGCCAGCACCGTTTCGGTATCCTGGCGATTGACCTGGATGACCGCGCCGAGCTCCTCGGCGAACAGCGCGCTCGGCGCCGCATAGGCGTCGTCGATCAGCCAGTCGAGCTTGATCTCCAGCCCGCCGCGGCCGGCGAAGGCCATCTCCAGCAGGGTCACCAGCAGGCCGCCGTCGCTGCGGTCGTGGTAGGCCAGCAGCTTGCCGTCGGCGTTGAGCCCCTGGATGACCGTGAAGAACGCCTTGAGATCCTCGGCGTCGTCGAGATCCGGGCACGCGTCGCCCACCTGGCCGTAGACCTGGGCCAGCGCCGAGCCGCCCAGGCGATTGCGGCCGCCGCCCAGGTCGATCAGGATCAGGTCGCTCTCGTCCTGGTCGAGGCGCAGCTGCGGCGTCAGCGTCTTCAGCGCGTCGGTGACGGGGGCGAAGCCGGTGACGTTCAGCGTCAGCGGCGCGGTGACCATCTTGTCCTCGGCGGCGTCGCCCTCGCCGGCCTGCCAGGCGGTGCGCATGGACATCGAGTCCTTGCCCACCGGCACGGCGATGCCCAGTGCCGGGCAGAGTTCCATGCCCACCGCGTGGACGGCATCAAACAGCGCCTGGTTTTCGCCGGGATGATCGGCCGCGCTCATCCAGTTGGCGGAGAGCCGGACCTTGCCCAGCGCCGCGATCGGCGCCGCTGCCAGGTTGGTAATCGTCTCGGCCACCGCCAGCCGCGCGCTGGCCGCCGGATCAATCAGTGCCACCGGCGGGCGCTCGCCCATCGCCATCGCCTCGCCGGCGTGGGTATCGAACGCGGCCGTGGTCACCGCGCAGTCGGCCACCGGCACCTGCCAGGGGCCGACCATCTGGTCACGGGCCACCATGCCGGTGATCGAGCGGTCGCCGATGGTGATCAGAAAGCTCTTCGAGGCCACCGCCGGCAGGCGCAGCACGCGATCGAGCGCCTCGCGCAGATCGAGGTTGTCGAAGTCGGCGCCGGGCATCGGCCGCGCCTCGCGCTCGAAGCGGCGCTGCATCTTGGGCGGCTTGCCGAACAGCACGCTCATCGGCAGATCCACCGGCAGACTGTCGAAGTGGCCGTCATGCACCTGCAGGTGATGCGCCTCGGTGGCCTCGCCGACCACCGCGTAGGGACAGCGCTCGCGCGCGCACAGCGCATCGAAGGTCTCGATGTCCTCGGCCGCCACCGCCAGCACGTAGCGCTCCTGGGCCTCGTTGCACCAGATCTCCAGCGGGCTCATGCCCGGCTCGGCATTGGGCACATCGCGCAGCTCGAAGCGCCCGCCGCGGCCGCCGTCCTTGACCAGCTCGGGCAGCGCATTGGACAGCCCGCCGGCGCCGACATCGTGAATGAAGGCGATGGGATTGCGCTCGCCCAGCGACCAGCAACGATCGATGACTTCCTGAGCACGACGCTCGATCTCGGGGTTGTCACGCTGCACCGAGGCGAAGTCGAGATCCTCGCTGGAGCTGCCGGAGGCCATGGATGAGGCCGCTCCGCCACCCAGGCCGATCAGCATCGCCGGCCCGCCCATCACGATCAGCTTGGCGCCGACGGGGATCTCGCCCTTCTCGACGTGCGGCTCGCGGATATTGCCGTAGCCACCGGCAAGCATGACCGGCTTGTGGTAGCCGCGCCGCTCGATGCCGTCGGCGCCCACCGCGTCCTGCTCGTAGGTGCGGAAGTAGCCGTTGAGGTTGGGGCGACCGAACTCGTTGTTGAACGCCGCGCCGCCGATCGGTGCCTCGAGCATGATCGCCAGCGCCGACTGGATGCGCTCGGGCTTGCCGTAGTCGAAGGCTTCCCACGGCTGGACGAACTCGGGAATGCGCAGATTGGAGACCGCGAACCCGGTCAGCCCCGCCTTGGGCTTGCCGCCGCGGCCGGTGGCGCCCTCGTCGCGGATCTCGCCGCCCGAGCCGGTGGCCGCGCCGGGATGGGGGGCGATCGCCGTGGGGTGGTTGTGGGTCTCCACCTTCATCAGGATGTGGATCGGCTCGCGAGTCGCCGCGTAGCGCGCCTCGCTGTCGCCCAGCCGCGGCGCGGCGAAGAAGCGCCCCGCCTCGCAGCCCTCGATCACCGCCGCGTTGTCGCTGTAGGCGGAGAGGATGCCGTCCGGCGCGTGCTGGTGCGTATTGCGGATCATCTGGAACAGCGAATGCGGCTGCACCTCGCCGTCGATGGTCCACTCGGCGTTGAAGATCTTGTGCCGGCAATGCTCGGAGTTGGCCTGGGCGAACATCATCAGCTCGACGTCGCTGGGGTTGCGCTCCAGATTCCGGAACGCCTCGACCAGGTAGTCGATCTCGTCGTCGGCCAGCGCCAGGCCCAGCGCGGCATTGGCCTCGGCCAGGGCCGCGCGGCCGCCACCGAGCACATCCACCTGGCCCAGCGGTGCGGGCGCGTGATGCGCGAACAGCTTGACCGCGTCCGTGGCGTTGGCCAGGACCGTTTCGGTCATGCGGTCATGCAGGGTCGCGACGATCGACTCGAAGGCCGCCTCGCTGAGCACGCCCTCCAGCCGCACGCGATAGGCGATGCCGCGCTCGATGCGGCGGACCTTGTCCAGGCCGCAGTTGCGGGCGATGTCGGTGGCCTTGGACGACCACGGCGAGATGGTGCCCAGGCGAGGCACGACCAGGAACAGGTGGCCGGTACGCGGTGTTTCCGCCTCGTCCCGGGCACCATAGGTCAGCAGGCTGTCGAGCACCTCGCGTTCGCGGGCGTCCAGCTCTCCGTCGAGGTCCGCGAAGTGGACGTACTCGGCGTGCAGCGAGTCGACCTCGGGGACCCGCTCGCGCAGGGTGCTGAGCAGCTTGGCATGGCGGAAAGCGGAAAGGGCGGGCGCTCCTCGCAGTTCGAGCATGTCGAAAGAAGCCTCTGAAGAAAGCCGAAAGATGGTGGCCGCGGCGGCGGCAATGAGCGCCCATGATACTGGAAAGGGAAGATATCGAGAAATCCGCGGCTGCGTGGAAAGGCTCGAGATGACAGTTTCCCGACCGCCGGGTATGGTGGGCCGTCCACTGTAACCGACTGCAACACATGCTCCAGGCTTTCGCTCGCCACCCGCGCCGTACTGCGCTGGCCGGGCTGGGTGCCCTGCTGCTGGGCTGGCCCGCCCGGCAGGCGCCGCCCGACGCTGCCCTGCTCGCGGCGATTCGTGGCCGCGACTTCCTGCAGGTGGCCACCCGCAACACCCCGACCACCTACTACCAGGGGCGCCAGGGGCCGACCGGCTTCGAGTTCGAGCTGGCGCGGCGCTTCGCGGACCGGCTGGGGGTCAGCCTGGCACTGGACAGCGACGGCAACATCGGCGACGTGCTCTCGGCGGTGCGCGACGGCGACGCCGACCTGGGGGCGGCCGCCCTGCCGCTGGACCCGAGCCTGCCCGGCGTGAACTTCAGTCGCGCGATCATGACGCTGCAGCCGCTGGTGGTCTATCGGCGCGGCTTGGCGCCGATCGACACGCCCGAGGACCTGATCGGCCACTCCATCGGCGTGATCAAGGGCTCGGGGGCCGGTCTGGTGCTGCGCGAGCTGCAGTCCCGGCTGACGAAACTGAGCTGGAAGGAATCCGCGGACCTCGAGGTGGCCGACCTGCTGAGCATGGTGGAAAACGGCGAGCTGGACGCGGCGGTGATCTACGCGCACCAGTTCAAGCTCAACCGCCTGTTCTTCCCCGGGGTGGAAAACGGCTTTTTGATCGGCGACCCGCTGAGCCTGGCCTGGGCCCTGCCCGCCCGCGGCGGCCTGGCCCTGCTGCGCCGGGTCAATGCCTTCCTCGACGCCATGCAGGGCAGCGGCACGCTGGACACCCTGATCAATCGCTACTTCGGCCACGACGACTACCTGGAATACGTCGGCGCCCGCACCTTCATCCAGCAGGCCAACCAGCGTCTCGACGACTACAAGGACGACTTCGTCGCCGCCGCCAAGGACACCGGCTTCGACTGGAAGCTGCTCGCCGCCCTGGGCTACCAGGAGTCCCACTGGAAGCCCCGGGCCACCTCGCCGACCGGCGTGCGCGGCCTGATGATGCTCACCGAACGTACCGCCCAGGAGGTGGGCATCGACAACCGCCTCGACCCCGCCCAGAGCATCGAGGGCGGCGCCCGCTACCTGCGCGAGATGGAACAGCGCCTGCAGCCCGAGATCCAGGGCCAGGACCGCCTGTGGATGGCGCTGGCCGCCTACAACGTCGGCCTGGGGCATCTCTACGATGCCCAGAAGATCGCCGACATGCGCGGCGACGACCCCTACGCCTGGCCCGACGTGCGCAAGGCCCTGCCCCTGCTGCAGAAGCGCGAGTGGTACAGCCAGGTCCGCCACGGCTACGCGCGGGGCGGCGAGCCGGTGATCTACGTGCGCAACATCCGCCGCTACTACGAGATTCTCAACTACATGGAGCGCAGCGAGCAGCAGTTCTTCCAGCTCAACCAGCGCGCGCCCGGCGACGCGGACACCCAGCAGCTGTTCGACGTGGTGCCGCCGGTCCTGTAGCACTCATCCCGCGCCGCCTTCCGGCTCACGCCGCACGGCGAAGAAGTCCTGCATCAGCCGCCGCGCCCGGGTCGCCAGCACGCCGCCCTCCACCACCACCCGGTGATTGAACCACGGCTGGGCGAACAGGTTGGCGCGGGACTCCACCATGCCGGTCCGGGGCTCCGCGGCACCGTACACCACGCGCGCCAGCCGCGCGTTGATGATCGCCCCGGTGCACATCAGGCAGGGCTCGAGCGTCACGTACAGGGTGCAGCCCTCCAGGCGATAGTTGGCGGCTCGCTCGGCGGCGGCGCGCAGCGCGCGAATCTCGGCATGGGCACTGGGATCGTGAGCGCCGACCGGGGCGTTGTAGCCGGCGCCGATCAGCTCGCCGACGGCATCCACCACCACCGCCCCCACCGGCACCTCGTCGCGTGACAGCGCCTCGCGGGCCTGGTCCAGGGCACGGTGCATGTAGTAGGTGTCGCTGCGCATGAACGGGGTCTCGGGTATCCTGTCGATGGACATAGCTTACACGCCGGGAGAACACCCATGACACACGCACTCGACGGCCTGGTCTCGCTGCTGGGCCTGGAGATGCTCGAGGAGAACCTGTTCCGGGGGCGCAGCCAGGATCTCGGCTTTCCCCAGCTGTTCGGCGGCCAGGTCCTCGGTCAGGCGCTCTCCGCCGCCAGCCAGACCGTCGACCCGGCACGCCGCGTGCATTCCCTGCACGGCTACTTCCTGCTCGCCGGCGACGCCCACCATCCGGTGATCTATCAGGTGGACCGGGTGCGCGACGGCGGCAGCTTCTCCACGCGCCGGATCAGCGCCATCCAGCACGGCCGCACGATCTTCTTCTGCAGCGCCTCGTTCCATGTCGACGAGCCCGGCTTCGCCCACCAGGCGCGCCGGCCCGACGTCGCCGATCCCGACACCCTGATCGCCGAGGGCGCCGAACCGCAGCGCTTCGACGGCCATCCCGTGGAGTTCCTGCACCTGCCGGACGGCGAACGCGACGGCATGCCCACCCAGCGGCTGTGGTTCCGCCTGGCCGGCGAGCTGCCCGACGACGCCATCCTGCACCGCTACCTGCTGGCCTACAGCTCGGACTTCAACCTGCTGACCACCAGCCTGATCGGCCACGGCACCCGCTTCGGCGACCCGCGGCTGCGCATCGCCAGTCTCGACCACGCCCTGTGGTTCCACCGCGACGCGCCGATCAACGACTGGCTGCTCTACGACATGGCAAGCCCCCGGGCCGGCGGCGCGCTCGGTTTCGCCCGCGGCAGCCTCTTCGACCGGGCCGGCCGGCTGGTCGCCTCGTCGGCGCAGGAGGGGCTGGTACGGCTCAAGGACGCCTGATGTCCCCGCGACCTCCGCCGAAACGCCAGCGGCCGGCCCCGAAGGGCCGGCCGCTGCGTGTCATCGCCGGTGAGACGGTCGCGGTTCAGGCCGCGTCCTTCTTCAGCGAGGCCATGTCGATGACGAAGCGATAGCGCACGTCACCCGCCTTCATGCGCTCCCAGGCCTCGTTGATGTCCTGGATGTCGATCATCTCGACGTCGCAGGTGATGCCCTTCTCGGCGCAGAAGTCGAGCACTTCCTGGGTCTCGGGGATGCCGCCGATCAGCGAGCCGGCCAGCACGCGGCGCCGGAAGATCAGGTTGGCGCCCGCCACGCCGGGCTCGAGCGGCTGCATCTGGCCGACCAGGATGTGCGTGCCGTCGTAGGTCAGCGCCTGCAGGTAGGGGTTCAGGTCATGCTCGTTGGGCACGGTGTCGAGCATGAAGTCGAAGGTCTCGGCGACCGCCGCCATCTGCTCTTCGTCGGTGGAGACCACCACGTGGTCGGCGCCGTTGGATTTCGCCTCGGCCACCTTGCTCTCGGAGCGGGTGAAGATCGTCACCTCGGCACCCAGCGCCTTGGCCAGCTTGACCCCCATGTGGCCCAGGCCGCCCATACCGATCACCCCGACCTTGTCGCCCGGCTTGACGCCGTAGTGCTTGAGCGGCGAGTAGGTGGTGATGCCGGCGCACAGCAGCGGCGCGGCGGACTTCAGGTCGATGCCTTCCGGCATGCGCAGCACGAAACGCTCGCTGACCACGACCTTGTCGGAATAGCCGCCCTGGGTCAGCGTGCCGTCGTGACGGTCCTCGCTGCCGTAGGTCATGGTGAAGCCTTCGGCGCAGTACTGCTCCAGACCGTCGTCGCAGGCCTGGCAATGGCGGCAGGAGTCGACCATGCAGCCCACGCCGACCAGGTCGCCCTCCTTGTAGTTCTTGACGTCGCTGCCCACGGCGGTCACGCGGCCGACGATCTCGTGGCCCGGCACCACCGGGTAGGCCGCCATGCCCCAGTCGTCGCGGGCGAAGTGCAGGTCGCTGTGGCAGACGCCGCAGTAGAGAATATCGATCGAGACGTCATCGGGACGCGGCTCGCGACGGTCGAAGGCATACGGCTCGAGTGCCGATTCGGCGGAATGGGCGGCATAACCCTTGGCATTGGCCATGAAGTCACTCCCTGTTGGATCATGGAGCCCGCCGGCCACGGCGGCCGGCAAACGGGACGAACAACGCCGCCCAGTGTGGTTCATGACTCCGCCTCCGGCCATGCCGAATTCTGTACGATTCATGCCCGATACTCCGCAGCCTCCCGGTCATGCACCGGAAAACGGCAGATTTTCTGCTCACGAGTACGCTATCCTGAGGCCCTTGATCGCCAACGCACAGGCTCGTCGATGACCATGCTCACCGCCTCCCCCGACGCGTCGCCGGCCACCGCGACCCCGGCCCGGCTCCAGCACATGGCCGCACTGATCGCCCCGCTCGTCGACGGCGACGGCTTTTTGCCCACCGCCCTGCCGGGCGTGCAGCTGATCGCCTCGCACTGCGGCCACGCGCGCACGCCGCTGATCTACGAACCCAGCCTGATCATCATCGTCCAGGGCGGCAAGATCGGCTACCTGAACGAGCGCGTGATTCACTACGGCGCCGGCCACTACCTGGTCCAGGCCCTGCCGCTGCCCTTCGAGTGCGAGACCCAGGCCAGCGACCGGGAGCCGCTGCTGGGTGTCTCGATCCGCCTGGACCGGCTGATGCTCGGCGAGCTGGCCCGCCCCTGGCTCAGGGCCGGGCAGGAGCGCCCCGCCGGTCCGCCGACGCCGATGGCGGCCGTACCCCTGGAGGGGCGCATGGCGGAAAACGTCACCCGCCTGCTCGACTGCCTGCACGACCCGCTGGTCGCCGAGACACTCGGCGAGGCCCGCCTGCGCGAAGTGGTCTTCGAGGCCCTGCGCGGCCCCCAGGGCGAGTCGCTGCTGCAGCTGCTGGCCACCTCCGGCCAGTACGCGCGCATCGGCGAGGCGCTGGACTTCCTGCATCGCCACTACGCCCGGCCGCTGACGGTGGACCACCTCGCCGAGCAGGTCAACATGAGCGCCTCGCACTTTCACCATCATTTCAAGCGCACCACGCACCTGGCGCCGATGCAGTATCTCAAGCGCCTGCGCCTGCTCAAGGCGCGCTCGCTGCTCGACCAGCAGGGCTGGCAGGTCGGGCGCACCGCGACCGCGGTCGGCTACCAGAGCCCCTCGCAGTTCAGCCGCGACTACAAGCGCTACTTCGGCGTCAGCCCCGGCACGGAGCGCCGCCGCCCGCTCGACGCCGCCGGCGTCACAGGGCCATGAGCCCCTGGATCAGGTAGACCGCCCCCACCACGGTGACGATCCAGCGCGTCCAGTAGCGAAAGTGGGCATTGCTGAGCCGCCGCAGGACACCATTGCCCGCGCGGGTGCCGAGGAAGGCCACCGGCACGGCCAGCGCGATGGCCCCCCACTGGTCGGCGCTCAGCGCCAGGGCCGCCCCGGCGTAGAAGACGATCTTGATGGCGTGGGCGATCACCTGGACGGCCGCCTTGGTGGCGACGATCTGGCGACGATCCATGCCGGTGCGGATGAAGAACAGGTCGATGGTCGGCCCGGACACCCCGGCGGCGATGGTCAGGCCCCCGGCGATCACCCCGCACGCCAGCGCATGACCGGGCCGCGAGGCATCGAAGTGAAACCAGCGCCGGGGGATCCACACCAGCACCGGCATCACGCCGATCAGCAGCGACACGATGGTGACATCCGGGTGATAGCCCAGCCAGGCCAGCACCACGGCCGAAACGGCGCCTCCGGAGGCGATCAGGGCGACGATGCGCGGCGCGATGTACCGGCGCGACAGCCAGGCCCGCGAGCCGTTGGAGGCCAGCTGGATGACGCCATGCACGACGATCGCCACGCTGGCCGGCAGCGCCAGCAGCAGACACCCCAGCAGGATCAGGCCGCCGGCCATGCCGAAGATCCCCGACAGCGCCGAGGTCAGGAAGACGACGGCGAAGAAGGCGGCGGTCAGTGGAAGCGTCACGACGGCGGGCCCCTCCCGACAGGCCGGTGGCGACATCCTGCCATCGGCATTGGCTAAAACAGCCATGATACCATCGGCCACCGGGCCCCGCCTGCGTGGGCATGCCGGGCGTCGACGGGCCCCTCGCCGCCGCACGGTGCCCTCCCCCGCGCCACAGCACGCGCCTCCCGGTGCCGTGCGGCGGCGGTATCGGGCGAACACACGCCGTTTGCGGGGCCTGTGTTCGCCTTCTCGCGCATGGCACGGCACGATAATGCCCCTTGCAGGCGGGCCATGGACAAGCGCTAAGCTGTCGTTAAGAATTCGCGCCCACCCTGTCGCCACCTCATCTTGCCATCGCGGGAACTTCGATGCTTCGATCCCTATCCACTCGCCTGTCGTCCTGGCCCCAGATCCGTACCTGGCAATCGGGCCTGCTGCTGACCCTGGTCACCGCCATCGCGGTCGCCGTGATCCGGGTCACCCACCTGCCGTTGATGCCCATCGACGAGACACGCTATCTCTCGGTGGCCTGGGAGATGTGGCAGCACCACAGTTTCCTCGTCCCGCTGCTCAACGGCGAGACCTACGCCCACAAACCGCCGCTGCTGTTCTGGGTGATCCAGGCTGCCTGGGCGCTGTTCGGCACCAGCGATATCGTGGCACGCCTGGCGGTCCCGACTGTCGGCCTGCTGGCCTTCCCGCTGCTGGTGGCCATCCAGCGCGAGTGGCCCGAGTCGCAGGCGCCGGGCATGCGCTGGGCGCCGCCGGTGCTGCTGGCCATGACCATGTGGTTCGTCTACATGGCCCTGAGCATGTTCGACATCCTGCTGACCACCTGCTTTCTGGTCGCGGTGCTGGGCTGGGTGCGCTACGTGCACCGCGACGATCGTCGCTGGGTCTGGCTGGCCGGCTTCGGCCTGGGACTGGCCCTGCTCGCCAAGGGGCCGGTGATCCTCATCTACTGGCTGCCGCTGACCCTGAGCATGCGCTTCTGGCGTGCCGAGGGCGTGACGATCGGCGCCCGCCACTACTGGGCGATCCTGCCGGCCACCCTGCTCGGTGCCGCCGTGGTGCTCGCCTGGGCCATTCCCGCCGCGATCGATGGCGGCCCCGCCTATGCCGAGGCGATCTTCTGGGGCCAGTCCGCGGGGCGCGTGGCCAACGCCTTCGACCACGCCCGCCCCTGGTACTGGTACCTGCCGCTGCTGCCGCTGCTGACCCTGCCCTGGCCGACCGTCTGGCTGTGGCGGCGTCCGCTGGCCGGCGGCTCGCTCGAGCGTTTCGCCCTGTGGGGCTGCCTGCCGCCGCTGGCGATCCTGAGCCTGGTCAGCGGCAAGCAGATCCACTACCTGATGCCGGCCCTGCCCTTCCTGGCGATCTGGGTGGCCGGGCAGATCGAGCGTCATCCGCCCCGCCGCACCTGGCTCTACCGCATCCTGCTGCTGGTGCTCGCCGGCCTGATGCTCGTCCTGCCCGAGATCGCCCAGCGCTTCTACCCGCTGGCGCCCCTGTCCGACGCCGCGCGCCTGACGGCGCTGGTACCGCTGGCGTTCATCGCCTGGCTGAGCCTGCACCCCCGGCGCGTGGTCATGACCCTGGCCTGGCCGCTGAGCCTGCTGGCCCTGCTGGTGGGGCTGTCGCCGGCGCTGACCCGCTACTACGATGTCACGCCGATCGCCCGCGAGATCGGCCATCAGCAACAGCAGGGCGTGCCGGTCGCCTATATCGGCGACTATGCCGACCAGTTCCGCTTCCTCGGCCGCCTCACCCACGACATGGCCGTGATCGACTCCGACGAGGTCGCCGCCTGGAGTGCCGACCACCCGCAGGGCGCGCTGATCGAGGTGCTCGACGAGGTCTCGCCCGCCCAGCGTGACGCGGCGCTGTTCACCCAGCCCTACCGCGGCAGCGTCCTGGTGCTGATGCCCACCGCCCGCTACGGCCTGCTCGACCGCTGAGCCACCCCCTCCGCCCCCGAACACGAAAGGGCCCGGCATCCGCCGGGCCCTGTCGTCAGGCACAACTCGCGATTCGTTCACCGGGCAGCGTCAGGCGATATCATCCGGCCCCGGCGCCCGCTTGTGGCCGGTCACCATCGAGCGCGCCAGGTTCTCGCGATGCTGCCAGCTCGAGGCGATCACCCCGGCCACGTGCAGGCCGACCAGTGCCAGCAGGGCGTTGCCCAGGAACTGGTGAGTCTCCTGCACCCAGGCCACGCCCCAGAAGGCGTCGGTGGTCTGCAGCCAGCCGGTGAGCGCCTGCGCGGCCAGCCCCGCCAGCAGCACGGCGATCATCAGCCCCCCGGCCGGATTGTGACCGAGGTAGCGCGGTTCCCGGCGGCGTGCCATCGCCTTCAGATGACCCAGCGCCGCACCCGGCGAGGCGATGAAGTGGCGGAACCGCACGTGGTGCGGCCCCACCAGACCCCACAGCAACCGCCAGGCGATCAGGGCGGCGACGCTGTAGCCCGCCCACTCGTGGACCGTCTGCCAGACGCCCGACGTCAGCCAGGCGGTGGCGAAGGCGGTCACCAGACTCCAGTGAAAGAGGCGCGTCCACAGGTCCCAGACCTTGATGGTGGCAGTCTCGTGGGTCATGGATCAGTCGTCCTCGCCCCCGACCGGGGCCAGCGTCCTGGGATTGAAGTAGACTTCACGGCGATGGCCGTCGGCATCCAGCGCGTAGACCTCGTAGCAGCCCTCTTCCTGCTTGACTCGCTTGATGTCCCAGCCCTTCGCCGAGAGCTGCTGTTCCAGAGCGCTCTGGGGCTGCCACTGGTCCTTGGGCACCTGGCAGCGATCGCCGGCCAGGGCGCTGCCGGCCAGGGTCAGGGCGGCGAGGGCGGTTGCCGTCAGCACGGTCGTCTTCATGGAAATCTCCTCTCAGGGTGTTATTGGTGTCACGCGCGGTGACCGTGCCCACGCTAGAGCCCCAAGCTGAACGATGGCTTAAGAGGAGAATGACGAAGCGATGACGGCGCGCGGTGCGGCCTGGCCGGGCCTGGCCTGGCCGAACCCGGGCATCACACCACCAGCACGTTGCCCAGCATACCGATCATGAAGCCCATCACCGCGCCCAGCGGCGGGGTCCAGTGATTGCGCATCCGCGACTGCGGTGCGATGTCCTGAAAGACCAGATAGAGGATCCCGCCCCCGGCGAAGGCCATGATCGCGGCGGTCAGTGCCGGCCGATCCTCCAGGAACAGGTAGCCCAGTCCTGCCGCCAGCGGCCCCAGCACGCTCACCGCCAGCAGCACCAGCAGGATCCGGCGGGAGGACAGCCCCAGCCGGCGCATGTCGCGGAAGGCGTTGAAGCCTTCCGGCAGGTTCTGCAGGCCGATGAAGGCCGCCAGCAGCGTGCCCAGACGCCGGTCGTGACCGAACACCGCCCCCAGCGAGATCGCCTCGGGCACGAAATCCATCAGCAGGGCCATGAACTGCGCCCAATTGCCGCCGCGTCGCTCGAGGTAGGCATCGATCACGCAGAACAGCCCGCCCCCGACCAGAAAGGACGCCGCCAGGCCGGCCGGCGGCAACGCCTCCATGCCCTCGGGAATCAGCGCGAAGGCCACCGCCGCCACCAGGATGCCGCCCCCGAAGGCCACGATGCCGTGCATCAGCTCCTGCTGGGTCGCCGTTCGGGCCCGCCCGCCGAGCCTGGCGCCCAGGCCGCCGGCAAAGGCGCACAGCCCGGACAGCCAGGCGACGGTGACGATGGTGGCAAGGATATCCATGACGCGCGCTGCTCCCTCCGGCTCGAGATGAGGCCCGAGTATGCCACGAGCCCGTTGCCCACGACCTCCCTCGCTAGCCGCGGCGCGACTTATCCGGTAAGCTGCAGGCCCGCTGCCCCGCCGGCACCTTCGCGCCGGCCCCATCCTGCAGCCACCGAGAGATTTCATGAGCTTTGCTTCCCTGGGGCTGTCCGCCCCGCTGCTGAAGGCCGTGGCCGAACAGGGCTACGACACCCCCTCGCCGATTCAGGCCAAGGCGATCCCCGCCGTGCTGGAGGGCCGCGACGTGATGGCCGCCGCCCAGACCGGCACCGGCAAGACCGCCGGTTTCACCCTGCCGCTGCTCGAGCGGCTCAAGGAGGGCCCGCGCGCCCGTCCCCGCCAGGTTCGTGCCCTGGTGCTCACCCCGACCCGCGAGCTGGCCGCCCAGGTCGGCGAGAGCGTGGCCACCTACGGCAAGCACCTGCCGCTGGCCAGCACCGTGGTGTTCGGCGGGGTCAAGATCAATCCGCAGATCGCCGCCTTGAAGCGCGGCGTCGACGTGCTTGTCGCCACCCCCGGCCGCCTGCTCGACCTGCACGGCCAGCAGGCCGTGAACTTCGATGCCCTCGAGGTGCTGATCCTCGACGAGGCCGACCGCATGCTCGACATGGGCTTCATCCACGACATCCGCCGGATTCTCAAGGTGCTGCCGGCCAAGCGCCAGACGCTGATGTTCTCGGCCACCTTCTCCGACGAGATCCGCCGCCTCGCCAAGGGCCTGGTCGACGAGCCGGTGGAGGTCGACGTCGCGCCGCGCAACACCACCGCGGCCACGGTGAACCAGTGGGTCTGCCCGGTAGACAAGCCGCGCAAGCCGGCGCTGCTCAGCCACCTGATCCACAGCGAGGGCTGGGATCAGGTGCTGGTGTTCACCCGCACCAAGCACGGCGCCAACAAGCTCACCCGCCAGCTCGAGGCCGACGGCATCGAGGCCGCGGCGATTCACGGCAACAAGAGCCAGAACGCCCGCACCAAGGCGCTCGGCGGCTTCAAGTCCGGTGAGATCCGCGTGCTGGTGGCCACCGACATCGCCGCCCGCGGCCTGGATATCGACCAGCTGCCGCAGGTGGTCAACTTCGAGCTGCCCAACGTCGCCGAGGATTACGTTCACCGCATCGGCCGTACCGGCCGAGCCGGTGCCAGCGGGCAGGCCGTGTCGCTGGTGTGCAAGGAAGAGAGCAAGGAGCTCGCCGGCATCGAACGGCTGATCAAGCGCAACCTGCCGCGCCACCCGATCAGCGGTTTCGAACCGGGCCAGGCCGTCGACACGCCCGACGCCGAGCGCAAGCCCGGCGCACGCCGCGGCCAGCCTCGGCCCGCGCCCCGTGGCGACACTGCGTCACGCCCCGACGAGGAAGCCCGCCAGCGTCCGCGTCGCCGCCGGCGTGGCGGTCGCAACCGCCGGCGCGGCAATGGGGCCGCCGCCGGCGAATAGGCCGCGTTACCGACCTGACGCCAGAAGCACGACGGCGGGCCAATGGCCCGCCGTCGTGCGTCTGGCCCATGCGTTCAGGGCGCCGCCGAGCAACACCCCCGCGCCACTTCGTGGGACAGCCGAATATGCGTGTCCAGCAGGGCCCGGGCTCCCTGGATGTCGCGGGCCAGCGCCAGCTCCACCAGCGCCGCGTGCTGCTCGTCCAGCGTGGTGCGGATTCCGGGGTTGGGCGGCGCCATGCGCCGATAGCGATCGAACTGGTCGTGCAGCTGGCCGATGAAGCGCAGCAACCAGGGCGACCCGCAGGCCCCCAGCAACGCCCGGTGAAAGCGCAGGTGCGCCTGTTCCCACTCCTCGATGCGCTCCGGCTGCTCGTCCGCCCGCCGCAGGCGATGCGCCGCTGCCAGCAGCTGTGACTCCCACTCGGAATCCCCGTTCTGGAACGCCTGGGTCAGGGCCATGCACTCCAGCTGCGTGCGCAGCCCGGCGATATCGTCGAGCTCCTCGAGACGCATGGCCGGCACCCGAAAGCCCCGCTGGTTCTCCTGCTCGAGCAGGCCATAGGCCGCCAGCCGATTGAGCGCCTCGCGCAGCGGGCTCAAGCCCACCCCGTAGTGCGTCTTCAGCGCGCTGATGGCGAGCTTCTCGCCGGCCGCGAAGCGCCCGCGTATCAGGTCATGCTTGAGCGCCTCGAAGACCTGGCTGGACGCCGTGGTGCCGGCGGAGGGCGATGTGGTCATGGGGCCCCTCTCGTTGATCGATCACGGTGACGAAAAAACAGGCTGTTGACGTTATCCCAGTCACGGGCCATAGTCATTTCCCTAAAAATCGATTTTTTTATCAATAACGATTTATACCACAACAATCGATCGGAGACGGCATGCTGACGCCCTTTTCCCCCGCCACCCCGTATCCTTCGCAACGCAGTGCTACCTACGCCCGTCACGGCATGGTCGCCGCCTCCCAGCCCCAGGCCAGCCAGATCGGCCGCGACATGCTGGCTCGCGGCGGCAACGCGGTGGACGCTGCCATCGCCACCGCCGCGGCCTTGACGGTCGTCGAGCCGACCGGCTGCGGCATCGGCGGCGATGCCTTCGCGCTGGTGTGGATCGCCGATGATAATCACGGCAAGGGCCGGCTCCACGGGCTCAATGCCAGCGGCCAGGCCCCCCAGGCCCTGACCCGCGAGGCGGTGATGGCGTCAGGCCACGGCGAAATGCCGCTCTACGGCTGGACGCCGGTCACGGTGCCGGGTACCCCCGCCGCCTGGGCCGAGCTGTCACGCCGTTTCGGCAAGCTGGATTTCGCCACCCTGCTGGAACCGGCGATCCGCCTGGCCCGCGACGGCTTTCCCGTGTCGCCGGTCATCGCCAGCCTCTGGCAGCGCGCCGAGTCCACTTTCCGCAAGCACCTGACCGACCCCGCCACGGCCGCCTGGTTCGACACCTTCACGCCGGCGGGACGCGCCCCGCGGGCCGGCGAGTGGCACCGCTGCGAGGACCAGGCCCGCACCCTGGAGGCGATCGCCGAGACCCGCGCCGAGAGCTTCTATCGCGGCGAGCTCGCCGAACGCATCGACGTCTTCTCCCGCGAGACCGGCGGCTACCTGCGTGGCACGGACCTCGCCGCCTACGCGCCCGAGTGGGTCACGCCCATCGCCACGCGCTACCGGGGCGTGGATGTCTGGGAAATCCCCCCCAACGGCCAGGGTCTGGTGGCCCTGATGGCCCTGCGCATCCTGGAAGGCTTCGAGCCGGTCGGTCGCGACGATCCGGCCACGCTGCACCGCCAGCTCGAGGCCATGAAACTGGCCTTCGTCGACGGCCAGACCCACATCACCGAGCCCGCCCACATGACGCACGACGTCGCCGCCCTGCTGAGCGACGCCTACACCCGGGAGCGGCGTGCCCTGATCGGCGAGCGCGCCCTCGACCCGCGCCCCGGACAGCCGCAGGCCGGCGGTACCGCCTACCTGGCCACCGCCGACGATGCCGGCAACATGGTGTCGTTCATCCAGAGCAACTATCACGGTTTCGGCTCCGGCGTGGTGGTACCGGGCACCGGCATCGCCATGCAGAACCGCGGCCACAACTTCAGCCTCGACCCCGGGCACGACAACGTGCTGGCTCCGGGCAAGAAGACCTTCCACACCATCATTCCGGGCTTTCTGACCCGCGACGACGGCGTGCCGCTGGGCCCGTTCGGGGTGATGGGCGGCTTCATGCAGCCCCAGGGGCACGTCCAGGTGGTGACCAACCTGGTCGACTTCGGCCTGAACCCGCAGGCCGCGCTCGACGCGCCCCGCTGGCAATGGATGGGCGGCAGGCGCATCGGCGTCGAGCATCATTTCCCCGCGCCCCTGGTGCGCGCCATGGCCGAGCGTGGCCATGACATGCGGGTCGAGCATGACAGTCGCGGCTTCGGACGCGGGCAGATGATCATTCGCGACCCCGACACCGGGGTCTACTGCGGCGGGACCGAACCGCGCACCGACGCCAGCATCGCGGTGCTGTGACCATGGCGTCGCAACGACAGCTGTTTCTCGCCTTCCTGCGCGTGGGCCTGTTCGGCTTCGGCGGCGGCCCGTCGATGATCCCGCTGGTGCACCAGGAGGTGGTCAAGCGCCATGCCTGGATGGACGACGAGGCCTTCGCCGACGTGCTGGCGATCGGCAACACCCTGCCCGGCCCCATCGCCACCAAGATGGCCGGCTACATCGGCTATCGGGTCGGGGGTGCCCTGGGCGCCGTCAACGCGGTGATCGCCGTGGTCGCCCCGGTGGTGGTCGCCATGGTCGCGCTGCTCGGGCTCTACGCCCGGCACGGTGACCAGGGCTGGGTCCAGGGCATGGGCCAGGGCGTGGTGCCGGTGGTGATGGTGATGATGGCCAGGCTGACGCTGGATTTCTTCAACAAGGCCCGGGCCGGCCTCGGCTGGGTGCTCACCCTGGCCCTGGGCGGCGCGGCGGGCGTGCTGATCTACGGGCTCGGCATCCACCCGGGGCTGGTGATCGGCGCCCTGCTCGTCGCCGCCCTGCTGCGCCCCGAACGGCGCGAGTCCACGAAGGAGGCCAACTGATGCTCTACTGGCACCTCTTCATCGCCTTCTTCATCCCCAACATCGTCGGCTATGGCGGCGGCCCGGCGATCATCCCGCTGATCGAGAACGAGGTGGTGGGCCGCTACGGCTGGATGACCGCCCAGACCTTCGCCGAGACGCTGGCGCTGGGCAACGCCCTGCCCAGCCCCATCGCCACCAAGATGGCCGGCTACATCGGCTACGACGTCGCTGGCGCTCCCGGCGCGCTCGTCGCCCTGTTCGCCACCGTGGCCCCCTCGCTGCTGCTGATGCTGCTGGCGCTGGGCACGCTGTACCGTTACCGCGACTCGATCAAGGTCAAGTCGATGAGCCAGTGGGTGCGCCCGGTGGTGATGGTGCTGATGGCGTTTCTGACCTGGCGCTTTCTCGACGAGGGGCTGGCAGGCGCCGGCCCCCTGCACACGGCGATCATCGGCGGCGTGGCGGCGCTGCTGCTGGGTGCGACACGGATTCATCCCGCCGTCGCGGTGTGCTTCGGACTCGGTTATGGCGCGCTGCTGCTGGGCTAGCGCGCCGACGAGCATCCGGACGGCGCCCGGTGCCGTCCGGACCGGCCCGCTGGGGCCAACATTCCACAGCCAACAAGGACAAACAGCATGGCTACCCTGTCTCGAACCCTGCGCCACATGACCCAACAACCGTGGAAGGCGGCCGTCGGCGGGCTGCTCGCCGGCAGCCTCGCACTGGCGGCCGGCAGCGCGCCGGCCGCCGAAGGCGACTACCCCGCCAAGCCGGTGGAGCTGATCGTCCCCTGGTCGCCGGGCGGCGGCAGCGACACCCTGATGCGCGTGGTCTCGAACCATGCCGAACCCTATCTCGGCCAGCCGATGCCGGTCATCAACATGCCCGGGGTCAGCGGCACCATCGGCCTCAAGGAACTCTCCCAGCGCGATGCCGACGGCTACAGCGTCGGCCAGCTGCACGAGGGGCTGCTGGTGGCCAATCATACCGGCCTGACACCACTGAACTGGGACGACTTCGCCCCGGTCGCGGCGCTGACCGCCTCGCCCCAGTACCTCACCGTCAACGCCGACAGCCCCTGGCAGACCTTCGGCGAGTTCGTCGACTATGCCAGGGAGCATCCCGGCGAAGTGCGCGTCGGCGTCACGCTCGGCGGCATCCCCCACCTGCATGCGGCGATGATCGAGGATGCCGAGGATCTCTCCTTCCGCTACGTCGGCTTCGAGGGCACCGGCGCCCGCATCCGGGCACTCGTCGGCGGCCACATCGACGCGGCGATCGGCGACATCGCCTCCAGCGGCGAGTTCGTCAAGAACGGCGACCTGCGCTTCCTCGCGGTCGGCAGCCAGGAGCGTCAGGACGAGACGCCGGATGTCCCGACCTTCGCCGAACTGGGCTATGACCAGCTGTCGCTGAACATCATCCGCGGCATCATCGCGCCCAAGGGCACGCCGCAGGCGCGCATCGATACCCTGGCCGAGGACCTCAAGGCCCTGTCCGAGGATTCCGACTTCGTCTCCGGTGTCGCCAACGCCGGCGCCAAGGTGCATTACATGGGTCCCGAGGCCTACGCGGATTACCTCGAGACCACCGATGCCACCGTCGAGCGGCTGGCCGGGAAGCTTGCCAAATGAGCCGGGCCAGCATGACCCACTCCCCCCGGCCGGCAGGCCGGGAGGGAGCCGTCGAGACCACCGCCAGCCAGGCGAATGCGCGCGCGCATATCGTGCTCAATGCCGCCCTGGCGATGCTGTTCGTCGGGCTGTTCGCCCAGTCGGCCTCCCTGCCGTCCTCGATGTGGGAGCCCCTGGGTGCCGGCAGCTTCCCGCAACTGGTTCTGGGTGCGCTGATCGTCATCAACCTGGCCATCATCGTGCAGGAGGCGAAACGCTATCCGCGGCTCGCCGCTCCACCGCACGGCCTGGTCCGCGACTGGCTGTGGCGTCACCGGCTGGCAATGGGCGTCCTGGGCCTGTTCGCGCTGTTCAGCCTGGCGGTCCCGGTGCTCGGCTTCCCGCTGTCCGCGCTCGCCTTCCTGCTGCTGGTGCAGATCCTGCTGGGCGCACGGCGGCCACGCAGCCTGATTATCGCGCTGGTCATCGCCGGGGTCTTTTCGTTCGGCCTCGACTGGCTCTTCCGCGACGTATTCGTGATCAGCCTGCCGCGCGGCCCGCTGGGCTGAGCGCAGGCCTGCGATCCTTGAAAGGAGACTCGCCATGATGGAAACGCTGCTTTCCGGCGTGGAACAGCTTTTCACCCTGGGGACGATGGTCAGCATGCTGCTCGGCGTGATCGCCGGCGTCATCGCCGCGGCCATTCCCGGTTTCACCATTACCATGGCCATCGTGCTGACCCTGCCGCTGACCTTCACCATGGCGCCGCTGCAGGGCGTGGCGACCATGCTGGCGGTGTACGTGGGCGGCTACTCGGGTGGCCTGATCAGCGCGGCGCTGCTGGGCATCCCCGGCACGCCTTCCGCGGTCGCCACCACCTTCGACGCCTTTCCCATGGCACGCAGCGGCCAGCCCGGGCGCGCCCTGGCACTGGGCATCTGGTCGTCCTTCTTCGGCGCACTGGTGAGTGCGGTCATCCTGATCATCGCCGCGCCGCCGCTGGCCATGGTGGCGGTCAAGCTCGGCGCCTGGGAATACTTCTCGCTGATCATCTTCGCCATGACCGTGGTCGCCAGCCTGGTCGGCAAGTCGATGCTCAAGGGGCTGATGACCGGGCTGCTGGGGCTGTTCATCGCCACCGTCGGCGCCGACCCGATGATGGGCGTGGCCCGCTTCACCTTCGGCAGCGACCTGCTGGCCGACGGCTTTCCGTTCCTGGTGGTACTGATCGGCATGTTCGCGGTCAGCCAGCTGCTCCAGGAAGTGGAGGACGCCGAACAGATCAAGCAGGGCAAGCGCCTGATCAACGCCGACGTGTCCTTCAATCCGCTGACGGCGATGCGCGAGACGCTGGCCTACCCGGTCAACCTGTTGCGTTCCTCGCTGGTCGGGGTGTTCATCGGCGCGGTGCCCGGGGCCGGCGGCAGCATCGCCAACCTGCTCGCCTACGACCAGGCCAGGCGGGCCTCGCCCACACCGGAGCGCTTCGGCACCGGTACCCCGGAGGGCGTGATCGCCTCGGAATCCGGCAACTCGGCCACCTCGGGCGGCGGGCTGATTCCCATGATCGCGCTGGGCATTCCCGGCAGCGCCGTCGACGCGGTGCTCATGGCCTCGCTGATGGTGCACGGAATCGGCGTCGGGCCGCGTCTTATCCTCGACCACGGCGACCTGGTCTATGGCATGTTCACCGCCATGCTGGTGGCGGCGGCGATGGTGCTGGTGGTGTGCCTGTTCAGCATGCGCTTCTTCCTGCGCGTGACCGACATCCCGCGCTCGATCATCGTGCCGGTGGTGCTGGTGTGCTGCGTGATCGGGGCCTTCGCCCTGAACAACCGGGTAACGGACATCTACCTGCTGCTGGGCGTCGGCGTCCTCGGCTACGTGCTGAGCAAGCTCGAGTATCCGCTGGCGCCGCTGGTGCTCGGCGTCATCCTCGGCCCCATCGCCGAGACCAACCTGCGCCGGGCGCTGATGACCGACGAGGACTGGACGCTGTTCTTCACGCGGCCGATCTCGCTGATCCTGCTGGTACTGGCCGTGGTGTCCGTCGCCCTGGCCATCCGCCACCGCCTGCGTCAGCGTCACGCACCGGCGAGCTGAGCCCTCACGGTCCTGGCCGTGCCGTCACACGCGACCCGCCCATGAACGAACGCCGCCGGGCCAGAGCCCGGCGGCAATACGGGAGGCGGCCCCTCAGCCGTTGTCGAGGTGCTCGAAGATCGCCGCGAAGTCCTCGCGGCCGCGTCCGGCCTGCCTGGCGCCGGCATAAAGTTCCTTGGCGAGGTTGGCCAGGGTCATCGGCTGCTCGTGCTCGTAGGCGGTCAGTGCCAGCAGGTGCAGGTCCTTGTGCATCCATTCCAGCGGGAACTGGGGCTCATAGTCGCCACGCCGGATCAGTTCCGCCTTGCCGGTCAGAAATGGTGCCGATACCGGCAGCCCCGGCAGGGTGTCCATGAGGAACTCCCGCGAGAAGCCGAGCTTCTCGCCCAGCAAAGCGGTTTCCGAGAACACCGCCATCGACTGGGCGAGCTGGGCGTTGACCAGCATCTTGAAGCTGGTGCCCTGCCCGGTGTCGCCGACGTGCAGGATCTTCCCGCCCATGTGCGACAGCAGCGGCTCGATGGCCTCGAAGTCGGTCCGCTCACCGCCGACCAGGAAGGTCAGCGTCCCGTCCTCGGCCGGCTGACGGGTACCCGCCACCGGCGCATCGACGAAGCGTACCCCGTGCTCCCGGGCACGTTCGGCCATGGCGCGGCTGAACGACGGATTGACGGTGGAACAGTCCACCCACAGGGCATCGTCACGCATCGCCGGCACGAAGCCGTCCTCGCCGAAGGCGACACTCTCGACCACCTCCGGCGAGGCCAGCATGGTGAAGACCACCTCGGCCTCCGCCACCGCCTCGCGCCAATTATCGGCCGTGGCGGCGCCAGCCTCCTTCAGGGCCGCGAGCGGCTCCGGCGAGCGGTTGGCCACGGTCAGCTCCAGCCCCTCGTGCGCCAGCAGGTTGCGGGCCATGCGCCGGCCCATGATCCCCAGTCCGATGAAACTTGCCTTCATGTGACACTCCCGGTTCGATGGATGGTCAGGCTCAGTATTCCAGACAGATCTTGCCGAAGTGCTTCTGGGATTCCTGATGGCGGAAGGCGTCGGCGATCTCGTCGAGCGCGAAGGAGCGATCGATCACCGGGCGCAGGCCGCAGGCTTCGATGGCCCGGATCATCTCGACCTGGTCCCGGTGGCTGCCGACGATCAGCCCCTTGAGCGTGGCCTGCTTGGCCATCAGCTTGGCCGTGGGCACTTCGCCGCCGCGGCCGGTGAGCACGCCGATCAGCGCGATATGCCCGCCGATCCGCACCGCCTCGATCGACTGCGGCAGGGTACCCGGCCCACCGACCTCGATGACGTGATCCACGCCACGCCCGCCGGTGAGTTCCTTGACGCGCTTGCCCCACTCGGGCTCGGTCTTGTAGTTGATGGTGTGGTCGGCGCCCAATTCCTGCAGGCGTGCAATCTTCTCGTCCGATGACGAGGTGGCGATCACGGTGGCACCGAGCTGCTTGGCGAACTGCAGGGCGAAGATCGACACCCCGCCGGTGCCCAGCACCAGCACGCTGTCACCCGGCTTGATGTGGCCGTCCACCACCAGCGCCCGCCAGGCGGTGAGACCGGCGGTAGTCAGCGTTGCCGCTTCGGCATGGCTGTAGCCGGCCGGCGCGTGGGTGAACCAGCCGGCTGGACGCACGACCTGCTCGCGCGCATAGCCGTCGACCCCGTCGCCGGGCACCGTCGTGAAATCGCCCACCGGCGCCGGCCCGGTCTGCCAGGTGGGGAAGAACACCGATACCACGCGGTCACCGACGGCGAACGCCTCGACGCCCTCGCCGACCGCCTCGACCACACCGGCCCCGTCGGACATCGGAATCCGGCCATCCTCGGTGGGCATCGCCCCCGACACCACGCCATAGTCGTGGTAGTTGAGCGAGCTGGCATGAATCCGCACGCGAATCTCGCCCGGACCGGGCTGGCCGGCTTCCGGGCGTTCCTGCACTTCCAGATGATCCAGCCCGCCCGGGGCCTTCAGTGTCACCACCTTCATCACCGCCTCCTTCTCTCAGTTTGATAGCGTCCAAATCATTCTTGGCATCGAGTGCCGGGAACTTCAAGGGATGCACCACGTCGAGTTGGCTAAACTGACGGGAACGCTCTAGGCTGGAGCCGCTCCGGCCCCGGCACGGTGCACGCACCACCCCGAGCTGTGCAGGAGTACACATCGCGCCGGGAGGAATGCGCTCGGGCCAGGACAGGCCGCTACCAGCGCTCCGGCGGTTTCCAGGGAAGGCATTCAGGGAAGGACAGCCCATGACCCCGTATAGACAGCGCGACGGCCAGGCGCAACCCGTTGGCTGGTCGCAGGCGGTGCCACGGTGGGCCGCCATCGGCATCTTTTTGTATCTCTCCGTGTTTGCGCTGGGCTTTGCCCAGCTGTTTCTCGTGCCCATCGTGCTGGCATTCCTGCTGTCGATGGTCTTCAGCCCGGTACGTCGCACCCTGCACCGGCGCGGCCTCTCGCAAGGTCTGGCAGCGATTCTCATCATGATCGCCCTGATGGTGGGGCTGGCCACGCTCGCCACCGCCCTGGCCGTACCGGTCAGCGGCTGGCTGAACAATGCCACGACCATCGAGCGCAAGATCGAGACGCGCCTCAACGAAGTCTCGGGCCCGTTCAGCGGCTTCTTCAGGGCCAAGGAGAAACTCGAGTCGATGACCGAGTCCGACGACAGCAATGTCCAGCAGGTCGAGATGCAGGACAGCACCCTCACCAAAAAGCTCGCCGGCCTCGTCCCCACCTTCGTTACCCAGTGCCTGTTCACGCTGGTGCTGCTGCTGTTTCTGCTCGCCTCGGGCGACATGTTCTATGAAAAGATCGTGCACGTGTTGCCGACCCTGCGCGACAAGAAACGCGCGGTGCGCATCACTCAGGACATCGAGCGCAAGCTCTCCCGCTACCTGTTCACCATCACCCTGATCAACGCCGGCCTGGGCACCGCGGTCGGCGTGGCCATGTGGCTGCTGGGCATGCCCAGCCCGCTGAGCTTCGGCATCATCGCCTTCCTGTTCAACTTCGTCCCCTACCTCGGCGCCCTGGCGGGCATCCTCATCGCCTCGGTCGTGGCACTGGTGTCGTTCGACTGGCTGGGCTGGCCGCTGATCGTCGCGGGGTCCTATTTCTTCCTGACCACGCTGGAAGGCCAGATCATCACGCCCTACTTCGTCGGTCGCAGCCTGCGGCTCAACACCGTGGTGGTGTTCCTGACCATCTCCTTCTGGGCCTGGCTGTGGTCGGTGGTGGGCATGATCGTCGCCGTGCCGCTGCTGGTCGCGGTCAAGGCGCTCAGCGAGCATATCGACCGGCTGGAACCGCTCGGCCACTTCCTGGCCGAGCGCCACGCCGAACCACCGCGCCACGACATCGATTCGACCGGCGGCTAGCCCCGCCCGGGCGACGTCCGCCCGTCACCCCCGGCGCATCTATGCTGAAGGCAGGGGTGTCAGCCAAGGTACGACAGGGGGGCGGTTCGTGGATGAGGTCACCCGTCAGTTCATCGCCGGTCATCAGGTGCTGCTGCGTCTGACGGCGGCCCTGCTGCTGGGCGCCCTGATCGGCCTGGAGCGCGGCTGGGAAGCCCGCCATCAGCAAGCCGGCCAGCGCATCGCCGGCATCCGTACCTTCGCCCTGGTCGGCCTGCTGGGCGGTGTCGCCGCGCTGCTCGCCGAGCGTCTGACCGTATGGGCCTTCCCCACCCTGTTCCTGGGCGTCATCGCCACCGGCCTGACCGCCTACCGGGCGCGGCTCGCCCAGGTACCCAACTACAGCATCACCGGCCTGGTGGGGCTGATGCTGACCTTCAGCTACGGCGCGATCGCCGTGGCCGTGGAGCCGGCCATAGCGACGGCGGCCGCGGTGATCACCGCGATCATCCTCGACAACAAGGCGGCGATCCACGGCCTGCTCAACCGGCTTCAGGCCCACGAACTCGACGCCGGGCTCAAGCTGCTGTTGATCTCGGTGGTGGTGCTGCCGCTGCTGCCCAACCGCAACCTGGGGCCCGGCGGGGCCATCAACCCCTACGCGATCTGGTGGATGGTGGTGCTGATCGCCACAATCTCCTTCACCGGCTACTTCGCGGTGCGGGTCGGCGGAACCCGCAAGGGGCTGCTGTTCACCAGCCTGTTCGCCGGCCTGAGCTCGTCGACCGCACTGACCCTGCACTTCTCGCGCCTGTCGCGTCGCTCACCGGCGCTCGACCCGGTGCTGGCCGCCGGCATCCTGATCGCCTGCGGCACCATGTTCCCGCGCATGCTGCTGCTGGGCACAATGCTGAATCCGACGCTGGCCGCCCGCCTGCTGCCGCCGATCGCGGTGATGGCACTGCTGCTCTATCTCCCGGCGCTATTGCTCTGGCGATCCAGCCGACGCAAGTCGCCGGTGGCGGGACCGGCGCTCGAGCAGAACCCGCTCGACCTCAAGTCCGCCCTCTACTTCGGCGGCCTGCTGACCGGCATCATGCTGCTCGGTGAGTGGTGCCGCGAATGGCTGGGCGATGCCGGCATCTACCTGCTGTCGGCTGCCTCCGGGATCGCCGACGTGGACGCCATCACCCTGTCGCTGGCTCGCATGTCGCGCGCCGCACTCGACCCCGCGACCGCCGTGATCGGCATCGTCGTGGCGGCGGCCGTCAACAACCTCGTCAAGACGCTGATGGCCGCACTGATCGGCTCCGGCAAGCTGGCGATCCGTGTTGCCGGCCCCATGCTGCTCTCGCTGGCGGCAGGACTGGTCATCGCCTGGTGGTGGTGACGACGCACTCGGCTTTTCCGCACCGGTCTCGCTGCCGACAAACGCTTCCGACCACGCCTACATGGCGATTTCGACCGGATTCACCAGCCGCGCAAAGACCTCGTAGGGCAGCTGCATGACCTCGGTGTGGCTGCAGGCATTGAAGGCAATCAGGTCGGCCTGGGTCAGGTGCGGCGAGACGAAGACTTCCATCCCGAAGAGGTTGCCGAACGGCGGCATCGCGCCGACCTCGCAATCCGGCAGGCTGTCCTGGAAATCCGCCTCACTGGCCAGTTCGACGCTCTCGGCACCCACCGATCGCGCCATGCGCTGCAGGTTGACATGGTCGCTCGCCGGCAGCACCGCCAGCGCCAGGCGGCCGTCGATCGATACCACCACGCTCTTGGCGAAGTGGCGGCCGGAAACATGCACCGCCTCGGCGATCTCCTGGGCGGTAAAGGCCGGGGAGTGGTGCATGATGACGTACTTGACGCCCTGCTCATCCAGATATCGTGTCACGCGCTCCATGGCCATGACGTTCACCCTCGCGTTGATGGGACAAGGCGCACCGTTGTGCGCCCACAGGGGCAGCAACGATGCGCGGGGACGCTGCCGCCCCGGTAAAGGGCGGCGTCACGCCCGTCGCCTTCGACATCAGGCGGGCCTGCCGCCGTGCCCCCCGTGCCCGCGCATGTTGATCAGCGACCAGATGGCATCGCCGCCGACCAGCACGCCCATGATGAAGCTGTTGATGGCCGCGTTGGTCAGTCCCAGGAAACCCAGGGCAAAGGGCGCCACCAGCAGCCAGACGCCCAGCGCCAGCAGTAGCCATTCTTCCCAGGCCTTCTGTTTCCAGATCGCCAGCGCGGACATGGCGATCAGCACCAGGCCGACCACCAGGGTACTCCACATCGCCAGCGAGGCCGTCGTGGCAAAGCCGAGCACATAGGGGGACACCGCCAGCCAGGCACCGAACAGCAGCATGATCCGATCGCGCCAGCGGGAATGCAGTTCCGACGTCTTCATGATCCACCTCCCCTTCGCAGATTGATGGGCGTTCACGGTGACGGCCGTGTCGCCTCTCTCTGGGTATAGGCGCTTCACACGACGTTTCCATGCGCTGGGTCAACAGACGACACGCCCCTGTTCCGTCCGGCACTTGTTGAGTAAGATGCCTGTCTTCGCTGATGACTGTGACGAGACGAACGACATGGGCAGGGCCTTCCAGAACCGCAAGGAATCCATGGCCAAGACGGCCGCCGCCAAGACCAAGGTGTACAGCAAGTACGGTCGCGAAATTTACGTCTGTGCCAAGGCCGGCGGGACCGATCCCAACGGCAACCTGGCGCTGCGCGGGTTGATCGAGCGCGCCAAGAAGGATCAGGTGCCCTCGCACGTGATCGACAAGGCCCTCGACAAGGCCTCGGGCGGCGGTGGCGAGGACTACTCGGCGGCGCGCTACGAGGGCTTCGGCCCCGGCAGCTGCATGGTGATCGTCGACTGCCTGACCGACAATCCCAACCGCACCTTCGGCGACGTGCGCGCCTGCTTCAACAAGGCCAAGAGCAAGCTCGGCACCCCGGGCAGCGTCAGCCACATGTTCGACCACTGCGCCATCCTCGCCTATGCCGGCGACGACGAGGAAGCCGCACTGGAAGCCCTGATGGAAGCCGACGTCGATGTCACCGACATCGAGAACGAGGACGGCCGCATCACCGTCTTCGCCCCGCATACCGAGTATGCCAAGGCCAAGCAGGCGCTGACCGACGCCTTCGGCGAGCTCGACTTCGAGGTCGACGAGATCCAGTTCATCCCGCAGACCACCACCCCGGTCGAGGGCGACGACGTGGCGATGTTCGAGAAGCTGCTCGACACCCTCAACGACCTGGACGACGTGCAGCGCGTCTACCACAACGCCGACGTCGCCGACGCCTGAACCCCGCCGGAGCGCCGGGCCGCCGGATCGCCGAACCGCCGGACCGCTGCCCCCGGCGGCACGGCCGACACATCTTCGCTACGCTGATGGCCGGGGCACGAAGCCCCGGCCATTCGACGACAGGAGGTGTGTCATGCCCGCCCATTCCAAAGCCCAGCAGAAGGCCGCCGGCGCCGCGCTCGCCGCCAGGCGTGGCGAGCAGAAGGTCAGTGACCTCGACGGGGCCGCCCGCTCGATGTACGACTCGATGGACGAATCCGAGCTCGAAGCGATGGCCGCCACCTCGCGCAAGGACAAGCCGAAACACGACAACCACTCGTCCTGATGCCCCTCCGCCTGCGGCCGCCGCGCCGAACGGCCGCAGGATCGAGCAAGAATCCGACAGGATCGCATTACCACCCCACGCCGAACGCTGACCATACTGCCGGGTGCAAGTTGTGTCTTTCGCCACGACAGGAGTCATTGCATGCGTTATCGCCAGTTGGGCAATACCGGTCTGTTCGTTTCCGAGCTGTGCCTGGGCACCATGACCTTCGGCGGCCAGGGGGAACTGTGGAGCCAGATCGGTGATGTACAGCAGAGCGACGCCGACCGGCTGGTCGGCCGCGCGCTGGAGGCCGGCATCAACTTCATCGACACCGCCGACGTCTACTCCGAAGGCCGTTCGGAGGTCATCACCGGCCAGGCCCTCAAGAACCTGGGCGTGCCGCGGGACGAAGTGGTGCTGGCCACCAAGGTGTTCGGCGAAACCGGTCCCGGCGTCAACGCCCGGGGGCTGACCCGCTACCACATCATGGAAGGCGTCAAGGCCAGCCTGAAGCGCCTGCAGGTCGATCACATCGATCTCTATCAGGTGCACGGTTTCGACCCGGCCACCCCCATCGAGGAGACCCTGCGCGCCCTGGACAACCTGGTCAGCCACGGCCATGTGCGCTACATCGGCGTCTCCAACTGGGCCGCCTGGCAGATCATGAAGGCCCTGGGCATCGCCGAGCGCCGCGGCCTGGCTCGCTTCGAGTCGCTGCAGGCCTACTACACCCTGGCCGGCCGCGACCTGGAGCGCGAACTGGTCCCGATGCTCGACAGCGAGAAGCTCGGTCTGATGGTCTGGAGCCCGCTGGCGGGCGGCCTGCTCAGCGGCAAGTACGGCCGCGACAAGGACGCCGAGGCCGGCAGTCGTCGCACCCACTTCGACTTCCCGCCGGTCAATGTCGAACGGGCCTATGACTGCATCGACGCCATGCGCACCATTGCCGACGCGCACGGCGTCTCGGTGGCGCGCATCGCGCTGGCCTGGCTGCTGCATCGCCCGGCGGTGACCAGCGTGATCGTCGGCGCCAAGCGGCTCGAGCAGCTCGACGACAACATCGCCGCCACCGATATTCGGCTCAGTGACGCGGAGCTGGACACCCTCGACCGCGTCAGTGCCCTGCCCCCCGAATACCCGGGCTGGATGCTGGAGCGCCAGGGCGAGGCTCGCCGCCAGCAGCTGGACGACTCGACCGGGGAATGAGCCACTGCACGGCGGCCCAGGGCCGCCGTGCAGCTCCCCTCGGACCCGCAGAAACCTTTTTCCCCGCAAGCACCGCCTTTCCGTGAGCGACACGGTGGACTACCGTGAAATGAACAGCGTTACCAAACGCTTTCGTGAACCAACGAGCCACCGCCCATGAAGCCCGCCGAGCCGACACAACGTCAGGCCCCCCCTGCCCGACAACACCAGATGGCACTATTCGCCCGCAACTTCTTCAAGCACCCGAAAATGCTGGGCTCGATCATCCCGAGCTCTCGCTTCCTCGTGCGGCGCATGCTGAATCACATCGACTGGCAGCGTACCCGGGTGCTGGTCGAGTACGGGCCGGGGGTCGGCACCTTCACCCGCGAGATCCTGAGGCAGATGCCTGCCGATGCGGCACTGATCGTGATCGAGACCAACGAGGACTTCGTCGACTACATCCAGCGTGTCTATCCCGACCCGCGCATGCAGGTAGTCCATGGCTCGGCGGCCGACATCGAGCAGATTCTCGCCGAGCGCGATCTGGGCCAGGTCGATTACGTCATCGCCGGGATTCCCTTCAGCACGTTGCCCGGGCACGTCGGCGAAAGCATCCTCAATGCGACGCGCAAGGTCATCTCTCCCGCCGGGACCTTCCTGCTCTATCAATTCTCGCCCAGACTCCTGCCCACGCTACACAGGACCTTCTCCAAGGTGAGTCGCGAGTTCGAGCCGATCAACTTCCTGCCGGCGCACTTCTATCGCTGCAAGCCCTGACCCCGGAGGCGACCGCACAACACGGATCAGGGCGCCTTCGCTTCGACCGGCCGGATCACGTTGCCGACGTCGTCGGCCACCAGCAGCCTGCCGCGCCGGTGTGGGCAACCTGGAAGGCGTCCTTCTTCCTCGCGCTTTCTTACCGCAGCAGGGGCCAGCAGCACGCCCCTGTCAAAACCGCCCGCTGAATGACACCGGCCCGCCAACCGTGAGGTTGGCGGGCCGGGATTCAGGGCCCAGGCTCCGCGGGAGCCGGCGTGCCGATCAGCCTGTCTTCGACTTCACGCCTTCCTCGATGCGCCGGCCGATCTCGGCGTCGATGCTCTTCCAGTACTCGAAGACCCGCGAGAGCACCGGCTCCTTGACCCCGCCCGCGACATGCCCGACCACGTTGTTGACCAGCCGCTCGCGGGCCGCGTCGTCCATCACCTGGTTGATCAGGGCGTTGGCCTGGCCGTAGTCGTCATCGTCGCGGCGCAGGGCGTAGGGCGCGCGCACCATCTGGCCATGGGCCTCCCAGGTGGAATCGGTGGGATAGCGCTCGCCGTCCGCCGCCGGGCCGCCCTTGGAATTGGGCGCGTAGACCGGATCGGACGCCTTGTTGATGCGCATCGCCCCGTCCTTGCTGTAGCTGTGGACCGGCGCCACCGGCGCATTGACCGGAATGTGCTTGTAGTTGACGCCGAGCCGGGCGCGGTGCGCGTCGGCATAGGAGAACACCCGGGCGACGAGCATCTTGTCCGGGCTGATGCCGATGCCGGGGACCAGGTTGTTGGGCTCGAAGGCCGCCTGCTCGATCTCGGCGTGATTGTCGGTCGGGTTGCGGTCGAGCGTCAGCTTGCCGACCTTGATCATCGGATAGTCCTCGTGCGGCCAGACCTTGGTCAGGTCGAAGGGGTTGAAGCGATAGGTGTCCGCCTCGGCGAACGGCATGACCTGCACGTACAGCGTCCAGCTCGGGTGCTCGCCGCGCTCGATCGCCTCGAACAGATCGCGGGTATGGTAGTCGCTGTCCTCGCCGGCCAGCCGATCGGCTTCTTCCTGGGTCAGGCACTCGATGCCCTGGTCGGTCTTGAAGTGGTACTTGACCCAGAACTTCTCCCCTTGGGCATTCACCCACATGTAGGTGTGGCTGGAATAACCGTTCATGTGGCGCCAGGTCTTCGGGATGCCGCGGTCGCCCATCAGCCAGGTGACCTGATGCGCGGACTCCGGCGACAGGGTCCAGAAGTCCCACTGCATGTCGTGGTCGCGAAGGTTGTTGTCGGCGCGGCGCTTCTGCGAACGAATGAAGTGCTGGAACTTCAGCGGATCGCGCACGAAGAACACCGGCGTGTTGTTGCCGACCATGTCGTAGTTGCCTTCGCTGGTATAGAACTTCAGCGCGAAGCCGCGCGGGTCGCGCCAGGTGTCCGGGCTGCCGCGCTCGCCGGCCACCGTGGAGAAGCGGCTCAGTACTTCGGTCCGGGTGCCGGGCTGGAAGACCGCCGCCCGGGTGTACTGGCTGACATCCTCGGTGACCTCGAAATGCCCGAAGGCACCGCTGCCCTTGGCGTGGGGCTGACGCTCGGGAATGCGCTCGCGATTGAATTGGGCCATCTGCTCGATCAGGTAATGATCGTGCAGCACCAGCGGGCCATCCGGGCCGACGGACAGTGAGTGTTCGTCGCTGGCAACCGGGATGCCGGCATCGGTGGTCGTGGGCTTGCGATTGTCGGTCGTCACGATGATTACTCCCCTTTCTATAACCGTGGCCTGGGCAGCCACGCAGTGGTGTCTCGGCCGGCGGCCGTGCCTGCAGATCCCTGCAACCGCCCGGCGTCTCGCGGCCGGTGACGAACCGGCTGCACGCCCCGAGAGACGAAAAACGGTGATAGCCCGTCGGCCTCGACCGAACGGAACGCACGAAGGGAGTTATAGTTAGTCACGCGAGTGCCTGTCCAACGCCGCCGGCGGCGCCGGACCGGCAGAATCGGTCCGGTAGCCCACAAGTCCTGTTCCGATCCATTGCCCGCCCTCGTCGCCAGCCCGCACCACACGGCGGCTGGAGCACCACCGACCACGCGGGTAACGGCGCGCTTCATAGCAGCGTTCGATGCCGGCCATGGTTATTATTCATCGCCTTGTGCCATCGGAAGGGGCCGATTCATACCACCGCCCTGTGCATGGGAGCAAAAATCGGTAGGATGAAAGACGCAACAACGTCAGCAGGAGTCACGACACACGATCGATCATTGCGTCAGCCGATATGGGAGGTTCTCATGGCAGTCTACAAACCTGAGTGGCGGTGCCTGTTCAGTGTCAGCGACGGAGCCGAGGAATCATCCACCTGGAAGGAACGCCTTGCCTGGCGATTGCGAGCCTTCGCGGACCGCCTCGACAGCAGCGGCCGAACCCTGAAGATCGATTACAACATTTCTCCCCACGTCAGCCGCGAGGACATCGACACCTGCCTCGGCAAGGGCTTTGAAGTCACCCAGGGTCTGCTCACGCAACTCGCCCACCAGGCCGCCTGCGAACACGTCATGCGCGACGCCAAGGCGGAACTCTACGACTGAGACCCAGTTCCCGGAGTCGCCCGGCTCCGGGACGCCCCTACGGCCGCTCCCGGCGACGCGTTACCATACCGACTCACTTCCTGCGAGCGCGCGCCATGCCGATTCTCCACTGCATCGTTCACCGCATCGACAAGGCCGACGGCGACCAGCCTGCGGTGCTGACCGCCGCCGACACGCCCCTGGCCCCCTCGCCGCAGCTGGACGACCTGCTCGCCGAGCTGACCACGCGCTTCAATGCCAAGCGCAAGGGCTGGGGCTATTTCCGCGAGGACGCCGCCGGCCGTTCACTGGCCGCCCTGCTGCCCGCCTATCTCGACAGTGGCGAGGCCGAGCCCCGGACCGAGGCCTTCGCCACCCTGTCCCGCCAGGCGGCGGAAAGCCTGCGCGAGCTGGTCGAGCAGCAGCTGCCGACCGGCGGTTACCTGCTCATGGCCCACGTCCGCCAGGGGGAGACCGAGCACCTGACCCTGGCCCTGTTGCACGCCCGGGCCGGCTTCGGCGTGGACGCGCAGCTCGCGGTCGTGCCGGCCGCCCCGCTCAACGTCAGCCAGCCCGCACTGGCCGCGCGCATCGACCTGACCCAGATGCGTGCCGGCCACTCGCGCCAGTATGTCGCCTTCACCCGCGACCGCGGTGGTCAGGCCCTGGCCGAGGCGTTCCGCGACTGGCTGGGCTGCGAGGAGGGGGCGGATGCCCCCGAGGAAACCCGCACCCTGCTCAAGGCCTTCAGCGACTATGTGGAAAGCGAGGCCCTGCCCGAGGAGGCCGCCCGCGAGAAGACCGACGCCCTGCTCGACTACGCCAGCGATCAGGCCGGCCGCGGCGAGCCGCTGACGCTCGACGCCCTTTCCGAACTCGTCGACGACCAGCAGCCCCGGGCCTTCTATGATTACATTCGCAATCAAGACTACGGACTGGCGCCGGAGATCCCGCCGGACAAGCGCACCCTGCAGCAGTTCAAGCGCTTCACCGGGCGCGCCGGCGGCGTCTCGATCAGCTTCGACTCGCACCTGCTGGGCAACAGCATCGAGTACGATGCCGATCGCGACCGGCTGATCATCAAGCAGGTGCCCGACGCCCTGAAGACACAGCTTCGGGAGCGCCACACCTGAATCATTTCCCTGCCAACCGTCATCGGCCAGGAGGCCCCATGCAGTCACGCTACTTCACGCTCATCGACTATCCCGACGGCACCCCGGCGCGCGAGCTGTTCGACCTGCGTACCCGCGAGTTGCCCGAACTCGGCGACGGCGAGATCCGGGTGCGCAACACCTGGCTGTCGGTCGACCCCTACATGCGCGGCCGCATGAGCGGCGTGAAGACCTATGTCGACCCCTTCATCGCCGGCGAACCGCTGGATGGCGCCGCCGTGGGCGAGGTGATCGAATCCCGCGACGCCCGCCTGCCGGTGGGCACCCGGGTCAGCCACATGGCCGGCTGGCGCGACGTGGCCCAGCTGCCCGGTGACGCCGTTCATCCCCTGCCCGAGCTCGACGTGCCCGATTCCGCCTTCCTCGGCGTGCTGGGCATGCCCGGCATGACCGCCTGGACCGGCCTCAATCGCATTGCAGACATGCGCGAGGGCGACAACGTGCTGGTCAGTGCTGCCGCCGGTGCCGTGGGGTCACTCGCCGTGCAACTGGCCAAGGCCCGGGGCGGCAAGGGCAAGGTGGTCGGCATCGCCGGCGCCCCGGAAAAGCTCGAGTGGCTGGCCTCGCTGGGCGTCGAGCCGGTGAGCTACCGTGGCAAGGACGCCGGCGAGCTCGCCGCCGATCTGCACAAGGCCTGCCCCGACGGCTTCGACGTGGTCTACGAGAACGTCGGCGGCGCCTGCCTGGAAGCCGCCCTCGACAACCTGCGCATCGGCGCCCGCATCGCCATATGCGGGCTGATCGACAGCTACAACGCCACGGCCCCCGCACCCGGCCCGAGCAATCTCGCCAAGCTGCTGTTCAACCGGGCGCGCATGGAAGGCTTCATCGTCACGGATCACTGGGACCACTACGCGCACTTCCTCACCACGGTCGGCCCGCTGGTGGCCAACGGCGAGATCACCTATCGCGAAACCGTCGAGGAAGGGCTGGAAGCCACGCCCGACGCCTTCCTCAAGCTCTTCGACGGGAGCAATACCGGCAAGATGCTGGTCAGGCTGTAAAACCGGCCCGTCTATTCATCGCCACCGGCTGCCGGCCGAGTGCCCACGGGCACCATCAGGTGCTGGTAGTCGGTGCCCTTCCACATCACGTAGGGGCCGCCGTTGTCAGGGTCGGTGGGAAACGCCCCGAGCAGCGCCGCCGGGGCGATGATCATCAGGTGCGGCCCCTCGACGATCCACTGGTTGTCATCGGTTCGTTGCGCGGCGTAGGGGTCGACGTTGCTGGCCCCGGCATCGCCCTGCAGCATGTAGGCGATGCCCAGCCGGTCGGCGGTGAAGGGTTGCTTGTCCTGCCAGGCCTTGGCCCACGCCATCCAGGCTGCGTCGAGACACAACGGCGCCGTGCCCGACAGGCTCGGCGGCGTCGGCATGCAGGTATACCCGTTGCTGCCCTCCTGCAGGACATTGCCCTCCCAGTCGACCACGGTGGCCTCTTTCGTCATCCCCGGCCAGGCGGCGCTCAAGGCCTCCCGGAGCGTATCCGATGCGGCCGACACGGGCCCCGCTACCACCAGGCCACCGGCAACCAGACCGGCGACACCGGCCCAGGCAACCGCAATACGTGCTTTCATCGTCCTGCCCTCCCTTGCCGGGCCCCACGCCCGCCGCCATAGCCGGCGCGGGCCCCTCGCGTGACGCGCATGACCTGCAGCGACACGGTCGCTGCCCTTCCAGTCAAGGCAAGTTCAGGCGCATTCACCACAGGAAACCGCGCTCATCCGGCATGCTTCCTGTCGCTACGGCGGGAGCACGAGCCCCGCCATCCCGGGTGCGGGTTTCCGGCCATCCCGCCCCGCCATACTCCGCTCGTCACCCTCCGACCGGCTCGGACGCCGCGGCGACGGAGGCCGACGTGCTCCGGCGTTCGCTGCGGGCGATGATCGCCGTGCCCACCAGATCGCCGGTGACGTTGAGTGCCGTGCAGCCCATGCCGACCAGTGCGTCGATGGAGGTCAGCAACGCAACCGTCTCGATCGGCAGCCCCACCTGAGTGAAGACGGTGGCAATCATCACGATGCCGGCCCCCGGTACCCCGGCGGTGCCGATCGAGGTCAGCGTGCCGATCACCACGATCTCGAGCATGCTGGTCAGATCCAGCGGCGCACCGATCACGTTGGCGGCGAACACCGCCGAGATGGCGATGCGAATCGCCGCGCCATCCATGTTGATGGTCGCCCCCAGCGGCAGGCTGACACCGTAGATGCTGCGCGGCAGTTGCAGACGCCGGGCGGCATCGAGGGTCAGCGGCAACGTGCCCGAGCTGCTCTGGGTGGCGAAGGCGGTGGCCATCGGCGTGCGCGCCTCACGAAAGAAGCCGCCCAGCCGCACGCCGAACAGCCCCATCAGTACGGCATAGATGACCAGTTGCACCGCCAGGGCGATATAGAGCACCGCCACCATGTCGCCCAGCGAGAGGATCGTGTTTAGCCCTTGTCTGCCCACGGTCCCGGCGACAATCGCGAACACCCCGATGGGCACGTACTGCAGCACACCGCCCATCACCCGCAGCGTCACTTCGTTCAGGGCCTCGATGACCCGGTAGAGGCGCTCGCCCAGCTCGCCCTGGCGTTCAGAGGAGCGCAGCATCAGCAGCGCGATACCGAAGACGATGGCGGTAAAGATGATGCCCAGCAGGTTGACCTCGGCGAAGGCCGAGACGATGTTGTCAGGCACGATGCTCAGCAGCACATGCACGAAGCCCGGGTTTTCGGGCACATCGATCCGGGCGTTCTGGTCCAGCGTCATGCTGCTGCCCGGCTCGAACAGAGTGGCCACGGCCAGCCCCACGACGATCGCCAGCGCCGAGGTGACGACATAGTACGCCAGCAGCTTGCGCCCCGTGCGCCCCAGGCTGCCGCGCTCGCCCTGGTTGATGCCGACCATCAGCGTGAACAGCACGATCGGCACGATCAGGAACTTCAGCAGCCGCAGCAGCAGATCGCCGAACGGCGCCAGCCAGTCGGCGGCCGTCTGTCCACCGACCAGGCCGACGATCACGCCCAGTACCAGCGCGATGCTGACCCGCAGGATCAGCGACGCATTCAGATAGCCTCGCCACAATGCCTTCACAATAATGTCTCCTCTGCCGCGACCGATACTGTCGCGGGTCGTGATGTCATGTCCCTTGTTCGCCGTGCCCCTGCGAGCAGCATGGCGCCACTCGGCCCATCCAGTACAGCAGCGCACGACGAAGGCTGCGTCCCGGTGCGATTCTTCGTATGCTGGCAGCAGTCACGAGCACAAGGACCTTCGGCGATGACGCAACGCACCCTGGACTGCTGGCTGACCGACATGGACGGCGTCCTGATCCACGAGGATCGCGCCCTGCCCGGCGCGGCCGAGCTGATCGACCACTGGCGCAGTCAGGGCACGCCCTTTCTGGTACTCACCAACAACTCCATCTATACCCCGCGGGATTTGAGTGCCCGCCTGGCACGGATCGGCCTCGAGGTACCGGAAGAACGCATCTGGACCTCGGCGCTGGCCACCGCCGCCTTCCTGCGTGACCAGTGCCCCGGCGGCTCGGCGTTCGTGATCGGCGAGGCCGGCCTGACCACGGCGATCCACGAGGCCGGCTTCGTGATGACCGACGTGGCCCCCGACTTCGTGGTGCTGGGCGAGACGCGCACCTACTCCTTCGAGGCGATCACCCGGGCGATCCGCCTGATCGAGGACGGCGCGCGCTTCATCGCCACCAATCCCGATGTCACCGGTCCCAGCCCCGAAGGGCCGATGCCGGCCACCGGCTCGGTGGCGGCCCTCATCACCGCCGCCACCCAGCGCCAGCCCTACTACGTCGGCAAGCCCAACCCGATGATGTTCCGCTCGGCGCTCAACCGCCTCGGCGCCCACTCCGAACGCACCGGGATGATCGGCGATCGCATGGACACCGACGTGGTGGCGGGCATCGAGGCGGGGCTGCACACCGTGCTGGTGCTCAGCGGCATCGCCACCCGCGACGACGTGGAGCGCTACCCCTACCGCCCACGGGAGATCCTCGACTCGGTGGCCGACCTGCTGCCCTGAGCCCCAAGCACGGACGCCCGACCCCTCACGGGGCCGGGCGTCGCCGTCGGGCACGCGGCCCGTTCACGAGGACTGCAGCTTGTCCTGCGTGCGCGTCTCGAAGTCGCTGGCGTCGTGGCGCTCGTGGAGCTGGGTTTCCGGCTCGCCGAAGGTACGGTTGACCATGCGCCCGCGCTGCACCGCCGGGCGGGCATCGATCTCCTTCGCCCAGCGCACCACGTGGGTGTACTCCTGCACCTGCAGGAACTCCGCCGCATCGTAGAGCCGCCCCAGCGCCAGCTGGCCGTACCAGGCCCAGTTGGCGATATCGGCAATGGTGTAGTCATCGCCGGCCAGATAGCGGCTCTCGGCCAGGCGCCGGTCGAGCACGTCGAGCTGGCGCTTGGCCTCCATCGCGTAGCGGTCGATGGGGTATTCGAGCTTCTCCGGGGCGTAGGAATAGAAGTGCCCGAAACCGCCGCCCAGGAAGGGCGCGCTGCCCATCTGCCAGAACAGCCAGTTGAGCGCCTCGGTACGTGCACCGTGATCCGTGGGCAGCAGGGTGCCGAACTTCTCGGCCAGATACAGCAGGATCGAGCCGGACTCGAACACCCGGGTCGGCGGCTGGGTAGTGTGGTCCATCAGCGCGGGGATCTTCGAGTTGGGATTGGCCGCGACGAAGCCGCTGCCGAACTGCTCGCCCTCGCCGATATCGATCAGCCAGGCGTCGTATTCGGCGTCATGACCGAGAGCCAGCAGCTCCTCGAACATCACCCCGGCCTTCACGCCGTTGGGCGTGGCCAGCGAATAGAGCTGGAACGGGTGTTCACCGACCGGCAGCTCCTTGTCGTGGGTCGGCCCCGCGACAGGGCGGTTGATGCTGGCGAACTTGCCGCCACTGGCCTTCTCCCACTTCCAGACCTTCGGCGGCGTATACTCGGTACCCTGGCTCATTCGGCCTCCTGCATCGAAACATGGACTCGGACCTTGCCGGACGGCAGCCTGTCGTGCCGCCGCCTGAAAAGGTAGTTTGTTAACCATTGGGGTGCGACCCGGCCACTTCAAGTCTCTCGCCATTTAGATCTCAGGCACCCCGGCCACCATGGTTCCCGAACAGCTTAAGTTTTCTTTAAGCAGGCCGATAGCACTCGTCCTGCAGGCGGCTCACCACCTGTAACAACAACGATACCCCCTCCCTTTCGCTACCTCGAAACTCGGATCTATAGGGAAGACCTCTCATGAGGCATGTCATGCAGCACCTTTCCATGAAGCGCAAGTTCCTGCTGGTACTCGCGCTTCCCATACTGGCGATGCTCTACTTCGCCATCAGCAGTGCCATCGCGCGCCAGCAGATCGCCACGGGCATGGACCGGCTTTATGCCTTGACGTCGCTGGCACAGCGGGCAGGCAACCTGGTTCATCAACTGCAACGCGAACGGGGGATGACCGCCGGCTTTCTCGGCAGTCAGGGGGAACACTTCGGAGAGCGCCTGAGGGAACAGAGAATCACGTCCGATCAGCAGCTTGCCCGTTTGCAGGAGACACTGGCCGCCATCGATGCCCGGCAACTGGGCCAGGCAGCCGGTGACAGCATCACCAGGGCGCAACATGCCCTGAACAACCTTCAGGCCATGCGCCGGCAGGTGGACACTCTGAGCGTTTCTCTCCCTGAAGCCCTGGCCTACTACACCGGAATCGACAATGCACTGGTGGCGCTGGCCGGCCGGCTCAGCCACCAGGCCGACGATGCCGATATCGCCCGGCGCCTGACCGCTTACTACGAGCTGTTGAAGGCCAAGGATCTGGCAGGCATCGAGCGTGCCCTGCTGGCCAGCGCCTTTGCAGCCGACGCGATGTCGACGCAGGCCTATCGCCGTTTCCTTCGCCTGCTGGGCCAAGAGACCGCGGCGCTGGACAGTTTCCAGGTACTGGCCAAGCCGGCGCTGGTCGAGCGCTACCAGCGGGCACTCTCCGGCCCGGAGATCGCGCGCCTGAACGACCTGCGCAAGCTGGCCACCGACCGTGCCACTCAGGGCAACTTCGGCGTCGACCCGCAGCAGTGGTTCGACTCGCAGACCGTCAAGCTCGAGCGCCTGAAGGGCATCGAGGATGCGGCTGCCGAGGGTATCCTCGCGCAAGCCGGCCGCCTGCGGCATTCGGCCAGCGCCGCCCTCTGGGCCTATATCGCCGTGGCGCTGATCGTCCTGCTGCTGACCCTGGCGCTGGCCCTGCTCATCGTGCGCAGCATCCTCCTGCCGCTGCAGCGCAACCTGCAGGCAATCCAGTCGCGCGGCGGCGACCTCACCCAGCGCCTCGATGCGACGGGCAGCGATGAACTGGCGCGCCTCTATCAAGTCTTCAACAAGGCCACGGAAGACACCGAGGCCCTGGTGGCACGGATTCGCCACAACGCGCAGTCCATCGACCTGGCCAGCGGTGAAATCGCCCAGGGCAACCAGGACCTGGCCCAGCGTACCGAAGAACAGTCGGCCTCACTGGTGGAAACCGCCACGAGCATGGAACAGATGAACTCGACCGTGCACAACACCGCCCAGCATGCCGGCCAGGCGCGCACCCTGGCCCGGGAAGTCACCGAACAGGCGCTTCAGGCACAGAACGTGGCGGATCAGGCACGTGACGCCATGCACGACATCGAGGCCGCCAACCAGGAGGTCACCACCATCGTCGGCACCATCGACAGCATTGCCTTCCAGACCAACCTGCTGGCGCTCAACGCCTCCGTCGAGGCCGCCCGTGCCGGCGAACACGGCAAGGGCTTCGCCGTGGTGGCGGAGGAAGTCCGCAAGCTGGCCAGCCGCAGCGCCGACGAGGCCCGCCGGATCCGTGAACACATCAATCACAACGTCACCACCATCGACCGGGGCAATACGCTGGTCAGCGATACCCACGCGACCCTCGCCGAGATCGCCACGCGCATCGAACAGGTCTCGACGCTGGTCACGGACATTGCCAATGCCTCCACGGAACAGTCGTCGGGGATCGAGCAGATCAACCAGGCCGTGGCCCAGCTCGACGAGGTGACCCAGCAGAACGCCGCGCTGGTCGAACAGGTTGCCGCTGCCAGCCGCTCGCTCAACGAGCAGGCCAATGACATGGTCGCCAGGGTCGAGCACTTTACCGTCAACGACACGCGGGCTCCGACGCCGGCCTCGCTGCCGCACGTCTCCGCCGGGGCACTTCGTCGTCCGGCAACCGAAATCGCCTGACGCCACCGGCCGGGAAGCCCGACTTCCCGGCCTCGGGTCACAACAACGCCCGAACAGCCTCCCGCTCCAGCCGCCAGGCGATCTCCTCGAAGCGCGTCACCCCGGCCTCGCGAAAGCGCGCCTGATGGGCGATCACGTCCTTGCGCGACAGTTCGGTGAGAGCGTGAGCGTCGCCATAGAGGCGTTGCAGTTCGTCCGGCAGCACCGGGAACGGCGGCCCCGGCATCTCCCGGTGGTCGTACTCGAAGGCAATCAGCAGCTGCGGCGCCTCGCCCGACAGGGTCAGCACCTGGGCCACGTAGGTCTTGCGCATCGCTTCCGGCAGCGCCACCAGCGCCGCCCGGTCGTAGACCAGGTCCACGCGCCCCAGCGCGCCGGCCGGTAGCGCAAAGATATCGCCCTGGAAGACGGTCAGCCCACCGTGGCGCCAGCGTCGGCCGCCCTCCCAGTCATCGATCGTCGGCTCGACGCCCAGCTCCTCGAACAGCTGGCCGACCGCCAGCTCGCTGAGTTCCGCCCCCACGACCTCGTACCCCTGCGCCAGAAGCCAGCCGATGTCCTGCGTCTTGCCGCACAGCGGCACGAAGACCCGCGCCCCGGCCGGCAGGCCGAAGCCGGGCAGGTAGCGCTCGAGAATCGGGTGGACGAAGGGCAGGTGAAAGCCCAGCTGGGCGTTTTGCCAGCGGGATCGCCAGAAGTCGGCTTCCATCGGGATACTCCGGTTGACGACAGGGGTTTCGAGTATGCCGCATGTCCCCGGGGATGACACCCGCCGCCCCGGCGGGTGCGCCCCAGTGACGTCAACGATGCCGATCATCCGGCTCGGTCCGGGCCTCGCCACGCGCGACATCCTCGCGGCTGACGACCATCCCCTCGCGGGGCCACCACTCGGGATGCTGCTCACGGATGAAGCTCATCAACCGCTCGCGGATGTTCATCTCCGCCACCCAGCCGGCGAAGGGATCCGAGGTCATCAGGTAACAGCTGAACGTCTGTGCCATGCCGGTCTGCCCCGTCACGTAACAGCACAGCTTGTGATGCTCGATGACGCTCTCTTCTTCCTGGGCATATTCCATGAATCTCTCCCGCAGGCACGGGATATCCGCACTCAGGTGCACGGTCAGCACCAGGCTGCGGTACTCCTTGGCGTTCTTGACCGAGAGATTCTCGAACGGCTTGGAGACGAAGTACGTGACCGGCACGATCACCCGCCGCTCGTTCCACGAACGCAGGCGGATGAAGGTGTAGAAGATGCCTTCCACATGACACCACTGGCCCTCGAACATCACCAGATCGCCGATGCGGATGGATTTGGCCAGCGACAGCTGAAACGACGACAGGATGTTGCCCAGCACGGCCTGGCCGGCGATACCCACCAGCACCGTCAGCACACTGGCCGAGGCCAGCAGCGACATGCCCAGCGTCTCGAAGAGCCGGATCTGGCTCAGCACGTAGACCGTCACGGCGGTGACCGTGACCAGGATGATCAACCGCCGCAGCGCATAGAGCGTGGTCAGCAGCTTGCGATCGTCCTTGTGCTTGGTGTCGTCGATAGTCCCCATCAAGCGCCGCGTCATGCGCAGCATGAGGGTATCGACGAGACGAATCGCGATGGTCCCCGCGCCCCAGGCCATGATGGCGATCAACAGCACCCGGAAGGTGGTGGTGACCACCGCCGAGAAGGACACCACATAGTCCAGCAGCGCCTGGGTCACCAGCGACATGACGATGAGCGCCATCGGCATGCGGATCTGGCTGGCGAAGATGCTGACCGCGCCTGAGGGCAGAAAACGCTTGATCAGGCCGACGAGCCGGTAGATCCACCAGCCCGTCAGACCGACCGCCACCAGCACCAGGGGAATGGCGATCCACTCCCAGAGCTTGAGCGGCCCGAACGCCGTCTTCAGGGGCTTGGGAAGGTACGACTCCAGGAAGGAGGGGCCGTACTTCTCGTAGAGCAGCGGCACCGACGCGACGCTGTCCGGCATGACCAGCCACACCGGCTCCTGCTCGCCCACCCGATAGCGGCCCAGCCGGATGTCGTGGGTTTCCCCCTGGGCGGTGAGCGAGGCCAGCTTGATGTTGCGGCGCGGCTTGCCCGCATGGGGGCGCTTGTCCGCCGGGTGCTCGGTGGCGGCGTCCTGGCGGCCGGGCAGGCTGGACACCTCGAGCCACTCGCCGCGCCGGAGCACCTCGGCCAGTTGCCTGGCGAGCGTGCCGCCACGCTTGCGCTGCTCCGCCGGCTCCAGCTCGGAGAGGTTGAGGATATGCGCCGCCGCGCCGAAGTCTTCCTGCTTCGTCAGCTCCAGGAAACTGCGGATGGCCTCCCGCGGCGTCGAGCGCTTGACCACATCGGGCGCCTCGCCCAGGCCCGCATTCAGCGAGTCGGCGGAGAACCAGAGCGCCGACTTGTCCTCGTCGTCCGGCGTCTGCGCCATGCACAGGCTGGAAAGTACCAGCGCCACTGCGGCCACCAGCCACAGCCGCCATGAGCCATTCGTCGTCATGCGTCCCTTACCGATATCCGTGGGTCTTCCATGAATGCCGCCTCATCGCCGGCTCGATCCCGGTCCGACGAATCCGCGTCTTCCGCGGGCACTCAGCAGGGCAAGTACAGCGTAGCGATCAAGCCCCCGTCCAGAACCTGAGTTAGACAATGACGGGGATGACGCCTCGAGTGACGGCATGCGAGCCACAGGAGACGCGAAGCGGGCCCCGTGGGGCTATAGCCCCTGGGCACCCCGCCGCAGCCAGCCGTGTGCGAAAGCCAGCTTGTCGCGCGCGGCCTCGGACAGGACGAAGGGATACAGGTCCGACAACCCCATGGCCCGATTGACGTTATTGATGCCGACGGCAATCGAGGCAGCGGTATAGATCAGGCGCTCGGCGTCCTGCTCGGCATAGGGGTCCCAGCTCGAACTCGGCAACTGGGGCGAAGACAGGCCAGCCGCAACGAAACTGTCGGCAATGTCCGTCAGGTGCAGCAGGTGGGCGGTGGTCTCGGCCCAGTCCTCGTGTGGATGGGCAGACGCGTAACTCGTCAGGAAGCGGCGATCCCAGTCGAGAGGCGGCCCCTCGCGGTAATGGCGCTGCAGGGCCACCTGATAATCCGTCCGTTCGTCACCGAACATGCTGCGGAAGGCATCGATAAAATCGGCCCGCAGGCTTAGGCGCCACCAGATCATGTGCGCAATTTCGTGACGAAAATGCCCGATCATTGTCCGGTATGGTTCATCCAGAGCCTGGCGTCGCGTCGTCCGCAGGACAGGGTCGGCTTCAGCGACGCTGATCGTCACCACTCCCTCGATGTGCCCCATCGGCACGGGCGTCGCACCCTCGGCAAGCATGTGAAAAACGGGCCGCACACCGGGGTCCTCGGGGCGAAACCAGTGCCAGCGTCCCAGGTTGTCGAGCACCCAGCGCTTGGCGAGTTCTGCCTGGGACCAGTTGGCAACGGCGTTGGGGATACTCGGATCCGGGGCCAGCGCCGTCATGGCGCAGGACTGGCAGGGAGCTCCCTGCCTGGGAGCGATCCAGTTGCAACTGATCTTCTCCCGGTTGACGCAGAAGGGGGGCATGGCCAGGAAGGCCCGGGCATGCGGATCGTAGGCGACGGGCACTCCATCCGCCGTCGTGAGGTTGTCGAACCATAGCGAGCCGGAGCCGACAGGATTGGAAAAGACACGCATGGCAAGGTCGCTCCGTCAACAGGCTTTAAAACCACCACCCCTCAACGTAGATGTCTTTTCCCTGAAAAGAAATTCCCGGTGACCGCGCTTGTTCAAAAGGCCTTAAAAAAGAAGCCTCGGACGCCTGAAAGGCCAGATTGGGGCGCGAACCCATCGGCATCCAAGCCAATGAGCCTCCTGCTCGATCATCCATGGCAAAGGAACCCCCTACCCCCTTCCATGAAGCATGGTCGGCAGGGGCCGGCAGCACAGGGGACTGCAGGGAGGATAAAGCAGTATGCGGCTCTCAACTCAGCTTTCGCGTGACCGTGCAGTGGCATACATCGCCATCGATACTGTCAATGCGAACCACAACCGGGCGATCCTCAGCCTGGTCCTCGGTAAACAAGAGCCAGCTGTTGGAATCGAACCCACGCACATATTCCCTGCCGACCTCCGGCTCATTCACCTGGGCCGTGCCGATCTGCGTGGCCATGCCCACTTCAAGACATTCGACGTTTTGCATGCGATTCTCCTCTGTGTTCGGCAACCGGATACCTCCGGCCAATGACCACCCGGAGACCGATACTCGCTTGCAAGAGTGTGTTCGCATCGGCTCATGCAGCCAGATACCCACCGCATCATGGCATTACGGGCTGGGGAAACGCGAACGGAAGAAGATGTGCAGGATGCCCATGGCGCCGTGGCCGATGATGTAGGCCTCGATCAGCCCGGTCAGCAGGGCATGCACCTCCCCCGCCTGATGCGCCCAGGACAGGTGATAGGTCCAGGAAAGAAACCAGGTGAAGCCCGAGAACACCACCAGCAGCAGCGCCCCCAGCCCCAGGCCGTGCATGATGGCCGCCAGCCCGCCGGGGCCCGGCTCGGGCATGCGCAGCCGCAGCAGCGTCCGCAGGTCGGCCATCAACGGCGCGAAATCGCCCACCAGCCAGGGAAAGTAGTACCTCAGGCCGCGATGCCGGATCACCGCGAACAGGAAGATCAGCGAGATCGGCACCAGCAGCAGGCCCATGCCGATATGCAGCCAGGTGCCGTAGCGCTCGGGGAACTGGCTGGCCACCTCGCCATGGGAGAACCCCATGAAATTGCTGAGGATGATCTGGCCGATCACCATCGCCAGCACGGTCAGGTGAAACGCCAGCACGAGCGGTGTCTGACGCTCCCGAAAGTACCCCATGGTGGTGCCTACCACGTTCATTCGCCCTTCCCCCACGTTATGTATCTGGCCGCGACCCTGTTTGCGGGCCTGGCGGCGCCGTTTGAACCGACAACCGATGGCTTGCCGAGTGCAGTGATACCACCGCTATCTTAGCTTTAGCTTAAGGGAATAGGCATGCAGTCGTCGCCCGTGTCGTCCATGCTGAAGGCATCACGCCCCATCGGGTTCGGGAAGCGACAAGACAGGAAGGGAATCCCATGTCGAAGACAACGCAACAGACACGCAAGGCCCTCTACGAGCAGGCCCAGGAACGCGAGATTGCCGGGCGTTCGTCGATGAGCAAGGCGGAACTGGCCGCCGCGCTGGAACGCGAACCCGCCGACGAGGCCGGCCCGGTGGTGGCCACGCGGGTCGAGACCTTTCGCCGCCTGGCCGAGGCAGTGGCCGCTGGCGAGTTCGTGCTGCAACCACGCATGCTGACCGGCTTTGATCGCCGCCTGCACGTGCGCCAGACCCTGCGCGAGGATCACAGGACCCGCATCGCGGCGTCCTCCGAGGAGGCCGCGATCAAGTTCGACACGCTCTCGGAGTCGCTGTTCTCGTTCTTTCGCGGCACGGCGCTGCTGTTCTACCGCGACATGGCCGGCGACGATGCCTGGATGCCCACCGTGCTCACGCTGGGCGACGTCCATCCCGAGAACTTCGGCGTCATGCCCAACGCGGACAATGTGCCGATCTTCTCGGTCAACGACTTCGACGAGGCCTACTACGCCCCCTTCACCTGGGACATCAAGCGCGGCGCGGTCGGCTTTTTGATCGCCGCGGAAACCGAAGGCGACCTCAAGCGCAAGCACCGCATCACGATCGTCCGCCGCTTCGTGCAGGGCTACATCGACGCCATGCAGCGGCTGGCTCACGAGGGCACCGAGCGCGATGAGGAAATGCGCTTCGACAACGCGCCGAAGCTGATCCGCAAGCTGCTCGAGGACGCCGACGAACGACGCGCCAAATGGCTGGCCGACGACTACCTCGACGAGATGAAACGCGGCTTTCGCGCCACCGAGGAACTGGTGCCGATCTCGTCACGCCGCGAGGAGTTTCAGGCCATCACCGACCGGCTGGTCAGGGAGAACGACATTTCGGTGCCCGAGCGTGCCCGGGTGAAAGGCGAGAACGGCATGCACATCAAGGACGTGGCGATACGCCGTGGGCAAGGCACCGCCTCGCTGGGGCTCAACCGCTACTACGTGCTCATCGAAGGCCCGGCGCGCGACGGCACCGACGACCTGATCATCGAATACAAGCAGGCCCGGCGCTCGGCGCTGGCCGGCCTGGTGCCGCCCTCCGCCTACGAGATGGATTCCCGTGCCGAGCGCATCAGCCACGCCCAGGGCGTCCACCTGGTGCGCGGCGACGTCTTCTACGGCCACGTCGAGTTCGACGGCCTGAGCTACATGTCCCGCGAGCGCGCGCCGTTTCGCGACGACATCGACCTCGACGACCTCTCCAGGAGCCAGTGGAAGGACTACGCCGGCATCTGCGGCCGCGTGCTCGCCCATGTGCATGCCCTCTCCGACGAAGCCGGGCGGATCGACCATGACGTCGAACCGGCGATCATCAACGCCATCGGGCCGCCGGCACTGTTCGTCGAGGACATGGTGGAATACGCCGTCGAGGCCGCCGACCGCGTGCGCCGCGACCATGCGCTGTTCCGCGAGGATCACGCGCGGGGCGCGTTCACGCGGCTGGACTGGGCGCATCGGTGACAAGGGAGGAAAGGATGGCTCGAGCCTGTCATCGTTTTACTATCCGCCCTTGCGTCATGCCCATCCGTTACACGCCGGCCCGCGAAGCACCAAATTTGTTATTTGAAAAATACCAACGCCTTCTACACTGGGAGTGGCCGCAAGGCTCTCTGGCAGAATTCAGCAAGAGGAATGGATCGCAAAAAATCGTGGCCGTTGTCGGCAGCATGGTGCGGATGACAGGGGGCTTGGCTACCCGATCCCACCCGAGGACAACAGACTGAATCAAATACGGACGTTACCAAGAGGTGTTATTATGAAAAAATTTGTAAACGCTTCTCTGCCCGTGCTGGCTGGGGCTTCTCTTCTGTTTGCCTCCTCTGCCATGGCCCAAGGGATGGGCTCAACGGTAGGCCCGAAGACGGGTGACAGGGAATTCTCCATCTCCGGTACCGGCAGCAGCAACAAGGACTTCGATAACGGTAGCTTCGGTATTTCCGGCGACTACGGCTGGTACCTGTCCGGCCAGACGCTGGTGGGTGTTCGTCAGAGCGTCAACTTTGCCGACGTGCAAGGCGATAGCGACAACACATGGAATGGCAGCACGCGGGGCTTTGCCGATTACCACTTCGGCCGCGGCGCGGCCCGTCCCTTCGTGGGCGCCTCGCTCGGCGGCATTTATGGCGACGGCGTGAAGGACACCGGCATCGCCGGCCTGGAAACCGGCCTCAAGTACTACATGCTGCCGAGTACCTTCATTCAGGGCAGGGCCGAGTACCAGTTCCTGTTCGACAGCAGCAACAGCGCTCAGGACAACATCGACGATGGTGCCTGGGCCTATACCATCGGCATGGGCATCAACTTCTGATCAGCAATGATTCCATGAGTTGAAGTCGCCCAACTGAAGCGGACACCCCGATACGCCTCATGGTGGAGGCGACGGGGTGTTCGTGGGTCGGCACGGCAGTGCTGCCGCTGGCGCCATGCAACCTAGGGTGAGCACACGGGTGGGACTTCACCTGCCGAGCCGCCAGTTCATGCCGCAGCAAACGACGTTATAGCGCGGCACCGCAGAACGGTCGGTATAGCCCGCAACGATATCCCCAACCCATGGCTGCCCGGCAGATTCAGCGGCCAACCTTGAGCACCAGTACCCACCGAGAATGGGCGCGATCATCGACGGAGAGGATGGCATCGAGGTTGTAGTGCCGAACTCGCCGGCGCACTTGGCGTTGACCCTCGTGGCGTTGACCCTCTTGGCGAACTCTCGGGGACCCCTCGGTCGTTGCGCTCTCTTCCAGTTCGTCGTCGACGTAGGCGGTTCTTGAGGGGGGAAGCTCTCGGCACCGGCGCTATGGTAGCCGTTGTCCTTGGCACTCATGCTGCACGTCAGAGCGTGACGGGTTAGCCGCGCGCAGGCCCGGGAGCCAGACACGGAAACAACGCCTTTTCATCGCCATTTTTCTGGAAAAACACTCGGCATCATTCCGCAAGCACAGGATTAAAATCTTAATTATCAGCATCTGGCCGATTTTATGGGAAGTATTGATAAACTCCCCTGCATGACGGCTCTGCCCCCAGCGGAGCACCCCGTATCCCCTGGCAAGGAGAACTTCATGGCCCGCAATATCATCGTCCTGGGTGCCGGCATGGTCGGCGTATCCGTGGCCTGGCACCTGGTGCGTCGCGGTCATGACGTCACGCTGGTGGACCGCCGCGAGCCGGGGCTCGAGACCTCCTTCGGCAATGCCGGCATCATCCAGCGCGAGGCCGTGCGCCCCTACGCCTTCCCCAAGGATATCGGCACCCTGCTGCGGGTGCTGCCCAACCGCCAGGTGGACATCCGCTACCGCCCCACCGGCATGATGAGTGCGGCGGGCCCACTGCTGGACTACTGGTTGAACTCGAGCGGCGAGCGCTACGCACGCATCGTGCGCGAGTGGGCGTCGCTGATCATGCGCTGCCAGGAGGCCCACGCGCCGATGATCGAAGCCGCCGGCGCCGAGGCACTGGTGCGCAAGGGTGGCTGGCTGGAGCTTTACCGCACCCGCAAGGAGTTCGAGGAACGCCAGCAAGTGGCCCAGGAGAATCTCGAGCGCTTCGGGGTCGAGTACGAGGTGCTGGACGCCGAGGCGCTCTACGCCAAGGAGCCGCATCTGGGCAAGGGGCTGATCGGGGCGATCCACTGGACGCAGCCCTGGATGGTCTCGGACCCCGGCGGCCTGGTACAGGCCTACGCCCGCAGTTTTGCCGAACAGGGCGGCCAGGTGAAGCAGGCCAGCGTCGAGGACGTGCTCCAGGTCGAGGGCGGCTGGCAGGTCAAGACCAGCGAGGGGGATCTGGAGGCGGAGGAAGTCGTGGTGGCCATGGGCCCCTGGACCGGGGAACTGCTGTCGAGGCTGGGCATGAAGGTGCCGCTGTTCGTGAAACGCGGCTACCACATGCACTACTCCGCCGAAAACGAGGCCAGGCTCAACCACTGGGTGATGGACGCCGAGAAGGGATTCCTGCTCGAACCCATGCGCGCCGGGATTCGCCTGACCACCGGCGCCGAGCTGGCTGACCTGAACTCGCCGCCCCAGTATAAGCAGCTGGCCGCCGCCGAGAAGGTGGCACGCAAGCTGTTCCCGCTGGGAAAGCGTCGCGACAGCCAGCCCTGGAAAGGCGCCCGTCCCTGCCTGCCCGACATGAAACCGGTGATCGGCCCCGCCCCTGACAAGGCAGGATTATGGCTCGCCTTCGGCCACGGCCATCAGGGCTTTACCCTGGGCCCGGCCACCGGCGAACTGCTCGCCCAGATGATGGATGGTGAAGCGCCAGCGGTGGATATGACTCCCTTCCGCGTCGACCGGTTTTGAATGTGAGGTCATTACTTTCCTAAGAAAACGGACGCCCCAAGGGCGCCCGTTTTATGTAGACTGACCTGATGATTAGTTTCGAAGCAGGGATAGCTAGACTCCCCTACCCCATGGTTACTTCCATCCGCCACAGCGAAGAACGCGGCAGGCGGAGCACCCAGCTACGCGCCGAGCATGGATTGTTTAAGGCCGACCTGTTCGGGCCCACCGACAATTGCTTTATCTTAGGTATTGTGAGCGTCCAGTTCGCTGCCTTCTAAGGACTTTTTCTCAAAGATATAGCGACCGAGCAAATCAACATCGGGAGCGCGTGTATGGGTTGCCTCTAGACCTGCAATTGTAAAATTCTCCTGGACGTCAGTTTCTGGCACCAAGAGATAGAACCAAGGCTTTTCGCCGCGAGAGGCGCATGCTTGCGTAGCAACGTGGCACCAGAGGCTTGCCGCATCCGCTTTGCGTATAACATCCTGACTTTTCATTTCTGACAGGCGTTTGACCTCGATGATCAGCTTGCGAGAGCTGGTTTCAACAACAAAATCTGGCTGATAAGGCGTGCCATTACTATCAAAAATCTTGAACTGATTAGGGCCTGGTTTCATCCAGAGACGCACGGATGGGTCTTTTTCCAGAACCACCGCCAGCTTGCGTTCCGGATCGGAGTCGAATTTTGCGTACTGATAGCACCCCTTTGAGAAGCCGGTGAAAATGTATTTTCGAATATCCTGCTTTTGATCTGGCGGCATCTTGAAGTCGCGGATGAAGCTGGTTCCGGCTGTATCGAAGGTTTGCGGGCGAAGCTCTCCAAAGGCTGAAGCCAAGGAAACACGATAGTTCGTGTGCTCACGCCACATGTTCTGTTTCATCTGCGAGAAGATGCTCTCGGCCATTGCCTTCGCATGTCCGCGGATCACACTGCGGGTCTGTTCCTCATCGCCTCCAAAGCGGCCGCGGGTATTCCTGACAGCCTGTTCCGCCAGATCGTAGAGGATTGCGGCATGTGCGTCGTAATCAATTTCTGGGTAATCGATCAACCTGGCAACGAGATAATCCTCAAGCCGGTTGGCGGTTTCCCCTTCAGCTTCCCCGGAAATCACCGAAGTCTTTTCTGTGCGCAGAACCTGAATAAACAGCTCTCGGGAGAGCGGCTGGAAGTTCCAGCTCTTCATATCCAGATCGAAGCGTCGGAAGCCGAAAGAGACCTGCTGCTGCGGAGTGATCGTCAGCGCCGGGATCGCCAATGTACGCTCGACGAAATAGCCGCAGACTTCTTCTGCAACGGCAACCGCTTTTTCCGCGGTCATGCCGTCAAGAAGCTCATAGGTTCCCTTTTGAGAAGCAATGGCGGTCTCAGCAATGCGCTGGATAACCTTTGGATCTTTCAGATCCCTGATCGAGGATACCTGTTTGCTGACTTGCGGAAGGACGACGTTCAGGACGGTCCTGGCAACCTTCAGTTCCTCAGGCGTACTGAAGGTGAAAGGCGTCTGTCCCTCCGCCACGCCCGTCGCCTGCGTGGCTTTTTGTGCAGTACGCTCTCTGCCCTTACCCTCTTCGCCCTCCGCCACAGCGGTTGTCGGTTTGGTCTTGGCCTCGGCTTGAGCCAGCATCTGATCAACAATGGAAGGGGCGGAGACCGATACCGGCTTGGTGGGCGGGACATCGCCACCGTCACCGATGGTCACGGCTTTCAATTTGCGCGTGACCCCATTGTCCTCCTTGGCCTTCTCGATCAGCTCATTGAAGCGCTCGTGGGCGATGACCGTCAGCGTGTCGACCACTTCGACACCCGTTCGCTTTCCGTAGGGCAGGCGTAGGCCTCGACCCAGGGTCTGTTCAGTCAGGATGTCTGAAGCCGAGGCGCGCAGCGGCACGATCGTGAACAGGTTCGAGACGTCCCAGCCTTCCTTCAGCTTGTTGACGTGGATGACAATGTCCGTGTCGCCGGCCTTCTCGATGTTCAGCAGGCGTTGCGCGTTCTCGTCGCTTTCTTCACCTTTCAGCTTCGAGTGGATCTCGGCGACGCGCCCCTTGTATCGGCCGCCGAAGAACGCGTCGGATTGGACGAACTCATTCACCTGCCGGGCATGGGTTGTGTCCTGAGTCACGACCAGCATGAAGGGCCGCACGACCTTCACGTCGTTTTGCCGGGCATAGGTCTCGAGCGCGACCTTGACGTGCTCGTGGTAGTGCACGCCGTCTTCCAGCTTGATCCTCTCCAGTGTCGCTTCGTCCACGGACTTCGGGTTGAAGTTCGCACGCGTCCCAACCGCTGGCTCCTTGACGTAGCCGTCTTCCATCGCGTCGGGCAGATCGTAGCGATAGACGACGTTCTTGAAAGGCTGGGACTTCGACCCGACAGTCTTCGGCGTCGCGGTCACCTCCAACCCGAGGATCGGCTTCAGCTCAGAAATTGCCTTGTACCCGGCCGAGCCGCGATAGCGGTGCGCTTCGTCCATCAGCAGCACCAGATCCTCGAGCTCGGAGAGGTAGGAAAAGTAGCTTTCCCCAATGTACTCCTGAAGCCGCTTGATCCTGGGCGCGTTACCGCCCCGCGCCTCCGTGTTGATCTTGGAGACGTTGAAGATGTTGATGATCGCGCTTTCCTGACCGAACAGATCGGTCCCGCGTACCCCGCGGCCCTCTTCGTAGTTCTCGGCATTGACGATCAGCGGCGCGTTATGGGCGAAAGCTTCGATGCCACGGAAGACGTATTTGGGACTCGATGGCTGAAAGTCGGCCAGCAGCTTTTCATAGATCGTCAGGTTCGGCGCCAGGACGAAGAAGTTCCGGCTTTTGCCGATCATGTAGAGGTAACTGATGAAAGCGCCCATCAGGCGCGTCTTGCCCACGCCGGTCGCCAGGGCAAAGCAGACGCTCGGAAAGTCACGCTCGAAATCTTCAAAAGTGGCGTCTGCCAAGTCGCCATAGACCTTGCGGACGGCATCGCGGGCCATCTCGGCATCGGTTGCCTTGTCGGGGCCGACAAGATCGACGATGTCATCAAGCCGCCGCAGGGCCTCGGTCTGCGGTTTGCGCAGGGACAGGCGCTGGCTGATTTGGAGGACGGCACGTTTGGGATCGGTTGTCTGCATGGCTCATTCCTCCTCGGCACCAAACATATCGGACGTGGCTGCGGCTTTAGCCTTGGCCGGTTTCTTCGGCACGGGCGTATCAAAAGGCTCTTCTTCGCCCTTTGACAACGGCAGGGCATCGATTTTTAAGGAGTAGTCATCCTGACCCCACTCGCAGCGGTCAAGCACCACGCGCGGGATTTTTTTCAGCGTCAGGTTGGTCAGGCTTTCGCCCTGAGCCTCGTAAGCCATGCAACAGATCAGCAGGCTGCGCTCTTCGCCTACCTCGTCCGAGATGGCGCGGAGCTGTTCGATGGTAAGACTGGCCGTGGTGACGTAGATGAAGGCATTTTCGGACGCTTGGCCGTGCATCCAGTAGGCTTCGCTCGAGGGCGCGTAGACATAGTTAAAATGCTTGCACATGGCCTCGGCCAGCATTTCAGCGTTGTAGTCCTTGCTGATAACCCAGTTGTCCCATTTATCCTTTTTCAGAAGAGAGGGCGCAAGGCGGAAGAAGCGATAGCCACCGCCGCCTTTCCAGTTGGCCGCCTCGGTCACGCCGCTCTTATCAGTGCCTTCGATAACCCTCTGCATCCTCGGGACGATATGGGTCTTGGCGTGCTCTCCCAACTCTACCATGATCCAGCGACGACCCATTTTGTGCGCAACCGCGCCGGTAGTGCCTGAGCCTGCGAAGCTGTCAAGGACGAGGTCACCGGGGCTTGTGGTGAGATCGAGACACCGCCTGATTAGACGTTCGGGCTTCTTGCCCTTTTTAAAAGTGACGCCGCCCTCTTTTGCTATACCTTCCCAAGCAATATCACTCCAAATATTCGTCAAAAGCTTTGTTGCACATACAGCCCCATCTATTTCGGCAACATTCTTTGAATAAAATATGAGCTGCTGGCCATCTAACACATATACATCATCCAGATTCCCATCACGTTTCAACACGAGAACCTCGCCTGGTCGATTGAGACTCTCATACTTCAAGGATACAATAGCTTCGCCAGCACCACTGTCACTGATACTTGCCAGACGGCAAACCTGACCCGCATTTTCAACTATGAATTTATTGAAGTGCTCTACGACACTTTTGGGGTGCTTAGATCGAGACTGCGGCCCTCGAGAATAAGCGTCAAGGATGCCTGAGAAATACCAAGCCGAGCAGTCGTCTTCTGGGTTCTCAAGCCACTTATTGTATGCGTAATCAGGTTCGCGGACGACGCGAGATGAGTTTTCTTTGAAATCTGTCTTCTTCTTTGCATACCATAATATATACTCTGATGCCTTAAAGACCCCAGGGTTAACAGTGCTAAATGCCGATGGCGACCTAGCATCAATTGTTATTCTGTTGATGAAGTTACTCCGACCAAAAACCTGATCCACCAAGACCTTCATATAATCAAGTTCATTGTCATCCAAATGAATGAAGATAGCACCATCAGAACTTAAGAGAGAGTGCAGTATTTGTAGCCTCTCATTCATTAGCGACAGCCAAATCGAGTGCTCTAACCCATCTTCATAGTGATCAAATGCGGCACCTGTATTGAATGGCGGGTCAATATAAATACATTTCACCTTACCCCGCACCGCCGGGTCGGTTTCCAGCGCCTTCAACGCCAGAAGATTGTCCCCATGGATCAGCATGTTATCGAAAATATCGCCCTCGCGGCGTGCGCTGGCGTGATGCGAAAACTCCGGCTCTTCGATCAGGATACGCGGCTCCAGCCGCGGGCGGTTGTCCTTGCCGATCCAGGTCAGCTCGAGCTTGGTTTTGGCGGCCATCAGGCAAGACTCCATCGTACAGTGAATAGGGTCGTCAATTCAGGGGTCAGGTTCAGCTGAACCGCGATCTCGTCGAGCATGCGTTCGCGCTCGGCGTCGATCTCTCGCAGGCGTGTGTAAAGCTGGTGCTGAAGATCATCGACCTGGCGCTGCAAAGCTTTAGCCTCGCGTTGCAGGGCCAGCTTTTCCTCCAGCCCGAGCGTGGCGCGGGCCAGTCTCTTCTTCTCGGTCGCCTCCCTGTTCAGCGTCTTGATCTGCTGATCGAAGGACACCTTGGCGTCTTCGCGCCAGGCATCAAGGCGTTCTTCCTCTTCGTTGAGAAACGAGCTCAGCCGCTCCTGCGCCACCCCGACGATCTCGGTCTGGCGCATGTTCAGCGCCTGGGAGAGCTGGGCTTCCGGCAGGCTTTCGGCATCCAGTCCGGAAGCCGTCGCCGGAACATAGAGCATTCGTGCGGCGGTTTCGGGATGTACCGCCTCGCCTGCGTCATTAAATGCCGCGAAAACCAGCTCGTCATAGACCTTGGCTGGAGTGCGCAGCTGGACCCGAGCGACACGCATCCAGCCCGATTGCCCTTGGAGCAGGGCCACATCGCCCAGATTGCCCTGATAAGCGCCATAGTCGAAATGCAGCGCGGCGGGGGGCAAGTCGTGGGCCTTAGCCTGCTGGACCAGCCGGTCGGCAAGACCGTCATCTCCCAGCCGGAAGAACCGCCAGCCACGTTCATCGGCCTCGGGCCATTCCGTGGACCATGTCTCGCCGTCGTGGTCGAAGCGCTGCGCATGATCGTCGTGGAAGTGCGCGTCCGGCAGTTCGGCGCGAGCCACGCCCAGAAGCGCACGCTTGAAGTCACCGATGGCGGAATGCACGGCCTCTTTCCGGCCGAGAAGGCGTTCGATGACCTTGTCGTCCATCTCGGCCAGTAGCTTATCGCGGGCCTTCTTCTTGGCCTCGTCGATTTCGACGCTGAACTCTTCTTGCAGACGGTCGAAGGCCGCGTCGATCTGATCGGTGGTCCGGCAGGATTGCACAATGTCGAGGATGCGCCTTTCGATGTCCACGCCGGATTCAATGACGCCAAGCACCTCATCGGACGAGCCGAAGACGCCCTCGAAGAGCTTGAACTTCTGTTCCAGCAACTGGTGAATCCGGGCCTCGGCATGGTTCTTCCGATTCAGGAAGTTGATGACCGTGACGTCGATCTTCTGGCCGTAGCGATGACAGCGGCCGATCCGCTGTTCGACCCGTTGAGGGTTCCAGGGGAGGTCGTAATTGATCAGCAGAGAGCAGAACTGCAGGTTGATGCCCTCGGCGCCGGATTCCGTCGCGATCAGGATCGTGCGGTCATTGCGGAAGGCTTCGACAATGGCCGCCTTCATATCGGCGGTTTTCGACCCCGACACGGCATCCGTACCCCCGTGCTTCTGGAGCCAGGCCTGGTAGAGGGCCTTGCTGTCCGCGTCCGAGTTGGAGCCATTGAGGACAACGGTTTTCCCCTCGAAGCCACTCTGTTCGAGCAGGTCTCGCAGGTAGGTCTGCGTGCGGACGGACTCCGTGAAGATCACCGCCTTGCACTGGCCGCCCTTGGAAACGATCTCGTCGAGGACATTCGGCAGACAATCCAAAAGCGCCTTGCCCTTGGCGTTGTCCGAGATGGACGCGGCCAGATCACGATACTGCTTCAGACGCCAGATTTCAGCTTCGAGCTGAGCCGGGTCGATGCGTTCAGCGTCTTCGCTGTCCTCCTCGATCGCGTCGGCTTCAGCGCCTGAGTCTGCCTCCCGCCATTCCTCAGCTTGGTCACTGAAGTCGTCAAGGTCATCAAGCGTTTCGGCTCCGACCACTCGCTTCGCCTCGAGTCTGCGGATCATCTTGTCGAGCGTCTGCATGACCGCGAAAGACGACGAACCAAGGATCTTGCGCAGCATGAGTGTCACGAGGTGTCGGCCATTCTGGCCGAGCGCGATGGTACCTGGGTCCTGCAGATACTCCGACACCTTTTCGTACAGGTCCGTTTCCAGGCGTCCTGGTGTGAAGTCGAATGTTTTGGGAAGGCGGTTCGTGTAGTTGATCAATCCGGCCTGCTGCACCTGGCGTCGCAATGTGCGCTTGCAGATCGGCTCCAGACGTTTGGCAAGAAGCGCTCGGGATGCCAGGCCTTCACGCCCTCCGAATTCGCTCCTGAAGGCCTGCTCAGATCCGAAGTACGTCTCGTCGATGATGCTGACCAGCCCGTAGAGTTCCATCAGGTTATTTTGCAGTGGTGTTGCCGTCAGCAGTAACTTTTGGCGACCGGATAGCGCGCTACGAAGCACCGAAGCTCGGGAATTTTCAGCCGATTTATAGACGTTTCGAAGCTTGTGAGCCTCGTCAAAAATGACAAGACTCCAAGGGATATGCCGCAGGGATTCAGATATACGTGCAGCGTATTCGTAGGAGACGATGATAATTCCTTCGCCTCGTCCGATGGGGTTTGGTGTCCTCTCTTTTTCGAAATCCTTCATGCGCTTTGCGTCCAGGATAAACGAAGGAAGAGAGAACTTCTCATACAGCTCCGTGGCCCACTGCTTGCGGAGAGAGGCAGGGACAATCAAAAGAATGTTTCTCTCTCGTTCCCACCAACGCTGACTGATGACGAGGGCTGCCTCAATTGTTTTCCCAAGACCGACCTCATCGGCCAAGAGGACTCCCTTTGAGAGTGGAGAACGGAGTGCAAAAGTCGCTGCATCGACCTGATGCGGATTGAGGTCTACCTTGGCTGCAGAAAGCGACTGGGTCAACGCATCTTCTTCGGAGATACCTTCAGAGGTCAGGTGATGCGCGAAGAATTTCGACTGATATTCGGAGAATTGAAAGAGCAAGAAATCACGCTCCAAATTAGTTCATGTTAGAGGCAGTGTCTCGCCCGTTTGGCAAGTTAAACGCTAAATCTGTTTCTCAGCTTCAGTTTAACCAGCTTGCCTGCCAGCGAGTGTCGTACCGCAAATATAGGTGCTGGCCTTCGTGGGTACGCGCGCGTAGCCGATCCGTTGTTTCACTGCCGCAGACAGAAGATTGAGAACTTGACGCTAATATTAGCTCGCCAAGTAGGGTTCACCTAGCCCCAAAAAGCCCGCAATTACGCGGGCTTTCTGGGAGTTTCCTAGTTGGTGTCTGTCTACGCCAGGTGCGGCTCACTCCCACTCGATCGTCGCGGGCGGCTTGCTGCTGACGTCGTACGTCACCCGCGATACGCCGCTGATCTCGTTGATGATGCGGTTGGAGACCTTCTCCAGCAACTCATACGGCAGGTGCGCCCAGCGGGCGGTCATGAAGTCGATGGTCTCCACGGCGCGCAGGGCGATGACCCATTCGTAGCGGCGGCCGTCGCCGACCACGCCGACCGATTTCACCGGCAGGAACACGGCGAACGCCTGGCTGGTCTTGTGGTACCAGTCGGCGTTGTGCAGCTCCTCGATGAAGATGGCGTCGGCTTCGCGCAGGATGTCGGCGTATTCCTTCTTCACCTCGCCGAGGATGCGCACACCCAGGCCCGGCCCCGGGAAGGGGTGGCGGTAGACCATGTCGTAGGGCAGGCCGAGTTCCAGGCCGAGCTTGCGCACCTCGTCCTTGAACAGTTCGCGCAGCGGCTCGACCAGCTTGAGCTTCATGGTCTCGGGCAGGCCGCCGACGTTGTGGTGCGACTTGATCACGTGGGCCTTGCCGGTCTTGCTGGCGGCGGATTCGATCACGTCCGGGTAGATGGTGCCCTGGGCAAGGAACTCCACGCCGTCGATCTTGGCGGCTTCGCGGTCGAACACGTCGATGAAGGTGTTGCCGATGATCTTGCGCTTGGCCTCGGGGTCGTTTTCGCCTTTGAGCTTGCCGAGGAATTCGTCCTCGGCGTCGACGCGGATCACCCGCACGCCCATGTGGCGGGCGAAGGTTTCCATCACGTGGTCGCCTTCGTCCTTGCGCAGCAGGCCGTTGTCGACGAACACGCAGGTCAGCTGGTCGCCGATCGCCTTGTGCAGCAGCGCCGCGACCACCGAGGAGTCCACGCCGCCGGAAAGGCCCAGCAGCACGTGGCGGTCGCCGACCTGTTCGCGCACCCGCTCGGACAGATCCTCGATGATCTGCGCCGGGGTCCACAGCCGCTCGGCCTGGCAGATCTCCAGCACGAAGCGCTCGAGGATGCGTTGACCCTGCAGGGTATGGGTCACCTCGGGGTGGAACTGCACGCCGTAGAAGCGCTTCTCGGCCCAGGTCATGGCGGCGATCGGGCAGCTCGGCGTGGAGGCGGTGACGCTGAACGCCTCGGGCGCCCGGGCGACCTTGTCGCCGTGGCTCATCCACACGTCGAGCAGCGCGCTGCCGTCATGGTCGACGTGATCCTTGATGCCGCCGAGCAGGTCGTCATCGCCCGCCACCTTGATCTGCGCGTAACCGAACTCGCGCTTGTTGGAGCCCTCGGTGGCGCCGCCCAGCTGTTCGGCCATGGTCTGCATGCCGTAGCAGATGCCCAGCACCGGCAGGCCCAGCTCGAACACGCACTCGGGCGCGCGCGGCGAGCCCAGCTCGGAGACCGACTCCGGCCCGCCGGAGAGGATGATGCCGTTGGGGTTGTACTCGCGGATCTCGGCTTCGGTGATGTCGAAGGCGCGAACCTCGGAGTAGACGCCGATCTCGCGCACGCGACGGGCGATCAGCTGGGTGTACTGGGAGCCGAAGTCGAGGATCAGGATCTTGTGGGCGTGAATGTCGGTCATCGGGTGCTCTCTAAATAAGCAACGGCGCCTGGGCAGCGCCGCTGAGAAACGGTGTCTTGCGAACGGGGCGCCCCATTCGAGAATCTTTCGAGCGATGCTCAGGCGAGGCGAATCGCGGCGAGACAGCGGAGTTGACATGCCGGTAAATGAGCATGTTGAGCCGCGATTCAACAAAGCCTGAGCGAGCGCAGATGATTCTTAGCCCCCCCGGTAGTTGGGGGCTTCTTTCGTGATCTGCACGTCGTGGACATGCGACTCGGCGAAGCCGGCGCCGGTGATCTGCACGAACTGCGGCTTGGTGCGCATCTCCTCGACGTCGTGGCAGCCGGTGTAGCCCATCGAGGCGCGCAGCCCGCCCATCAGCTGGTGAACGATGGCGCTCATCATGCCCTTGTAGGGCACGCGGCCCTCGATGCCTTCCGGCACCAGCTTCTCGGCGCCCTCGGACTTGTCCTGGAAGTAGCGGTCGGCACTGCCCTGGCTCTGGGACATCGCGCCCATCGAGCCCATGCCGCGGTAGGCCTTGTAGGTACGGCCCTGGTAGAGCTCGACCTCGCCCGGGGCTTCCTCGGTACCGGCCAGCAGGCCGCCGATCATCACCGTGCTGGCACCGGCGGCGATGGCCTTGGCCAGATCGCCGGAGAAGCGGATGCCGCCATCGGCGATCAGCGGGATGTCGAAGGGCTTGAGCGCCTCGGCGACGTTGGAGACGGCGGTGATCTGCGGCACGCCGACGCCGGCGACGATGCGCGTGGTGCAGATCGAACCGGGGCCGATGCCCACCTTGACGGCGTCCGCGCCGGCTTCCGCCAGTGCCCTGGCGGCCTCGGCGGTGGCGATGTTGCCGCCGATCACCTGCACCGCGGGGTAGTGCTCCTTCACCCAGCGCACCCGCTCGATCACGCCGCGGGAATGGCCGTGGGCGGTGTCCACCACCACGACATCGACGCCGGCCTCGGCCAATGCGGCGATGCGCTCGGCGGTCTCCGGGCCGGTGCCCACCGCGGCGCCGACCAGCAGGCGGCCGTCGGCGTCCTTGGCAGCGTGGGGGTAGGTGCGGGCCTTCTCGATGTCGCGCACGGTGACCAGGCCACGCAGGCGGAAGGCGTCATCGACGATCAGGATCTTCTCGATGCGGTTTTCCTGCAGCTTGGCCTTGATGGCGTCGAGCGGCGTGCCCTCGACCACGGTGACCAGCTTCTCGCGCGGGGTCATGATCGCGGCGACGTCGTCGCTGTGATCGGGCTGGAAGCGCATGTCGCGGCCGGTGACGATGCCCACCAGGGTCTCCCCTTCCACCACCGGGAAGCCGGAGTAGCCGTACTCGTCGGCCATCGCCAGCAGGTCCTTGAGCTTGGCTTCGGGGCTGACGGTGACCGGGTCCTTGACGATCACGCTCTCGTGCTTCTTGACCTTGCGCACCTCGGCGGCCTGCGCGGTGATGGTCATGTTCTTGTGGATGATGCCGATCCCGCCTTCCTGGGCCATGGCGATCGCCAGGCGGCCTTCGGTGACGGTATCCATGGCGGAAGAGACGAGCGGGATGTTGAGCGTGAGGTTGCGGGTCAGGCGGGACTTGAGGCTGACGTCCTTGGGCAGGACATCCGAGTAGCCGGGTACGAGTAATACGTCGTCGAACGTAAGAGCTTCTTGCGCCATACGTAGCATATCGGAATCACCCAATGAGCAGATTGTGGGGAGGGGAGAGAAGTTAATCGACCATTATAACGCTGCCCCATTCTCCTCTCAATGTAGCCTTGACTTGGCACAGTGCTGACGCCAGGGACCGATCCGGCGAGGGTGGCATGGCGGCCCATTCATCGCGCCTGAAGCCGCTCCCGCGGCTCGCCTCGGCACCCGGCGCTTCCTGTGGGAGAAAATCCATTCCCGACAGGGCGGGCCCGGTGGCCGACTCGCCGCTCATCGCCCTCCCCCGGAATGCTAGACTAAGCCCCTTTCATCGTCTCATCAGCGAGGCCGCCATGTCGGAGACCGCCCCCGAAACCCTGTCGGTCAGCGAACTCAACCGCCGCGCGCGGATGCTGCTGGAGCGCGGCTTCGGCGAATGCTGGGTGGAGGGCGAGGTCTCGAGCCTGGCGCGGCCGGCCTCGGGGCATGTTTACTTCACTCTGAAGGATGACCGCGCCCAGGTGAAGTGCGCGCTGTTCCGCAACCGCGCCCGCTTCACCCCAGCGCTGAACAACGGCGACCGCGTGCGCCTGCGCGGCAAGGTCTCGCTGTTCGAGCCGCGCGGCGACTACCAGCTCATCGTCGAGGCGGCGCAACCCGCCGGCCAGGGGGATCTGCTCGCCGCCTTCGAACGCCTCAAGCACCGGCTCGCCGCCGAGGGCGTGTTCGCCAACCAGCGCCCGCTGCCCTGCCCGCCGCGGCATCTGGTGGCGATCACCTCGCCCACCGGCGCGGCGATCCGCGACGTGCTGGCGGTGATGGCGGCACGCTGGCCACTGGCACGGATCAGCGTGCTGCCGGTGCCGGTGCAGGGCAAGGCGGCGGCGCCGGCGATCATCCGCGCCCTGGCCCTGGCCAATGCCGACCCGCGCTTCGATGCCATCCTGGTGACCCGCGGCGGCGGCAGCCTGGAAGACCTGTGGGCGTTCAACGACGAGCATCTGGCCCGGGCGATCTTTCACTCGCGCCTGCCGGTGATGGCCGCGGTGGGCCACGAGGTCGATGTCACCCTCGCGGACTTCGCCGCCGACATGCGCGCCCCCACCCCGTCGGCGGCGGCCGAGCAGCTGGTACCGGACCAGCACGATCTGCGCCGGCGGCTGGCCACCCTGGCCCGGCGCCTGACTCACGCCCAGCAGCGCCGCCTGGAGGCCGAGGCCCAGCGTCTCGATCATCTTCGCGCGCGACTGCGCCATCCCGGCGAACGACTGGCGGGCCAGCGTCAGCGCCTCGAGGCGCTCGACACCCGCCTGCAGCGTGCCCTGACCCGGCGCCTCGCCGAGGAGCGCCGGCGGCTGGCAATGCTGCACCGCCGGCTGGGCGCGGCCGACCCATCGCGCGATGTGGCCCAGGCACGGCAGCGGCTCGCCACGCTGGAGACGCGTCTGCATGCCGTGATGCCGCGGCAGCTGGAACGCCGCCGCGAGCAGCTGGCCGCACGGGTGCGCGAACTCCAGGCGGTCAGCCCGCTGGCGGTACTGGGGCGCGGCTACGCGATTCTCGAGAATGCCGAGGGCGAGGTGATCCGGCGCTCGCAGGACACCCGCCCCGGCGAGCG
>Ga0209300_1000049_pt1 | contig 78350 bp, 71 predicted proteins | sample Shrwel_input2_RT_FD_187535 | JGI IMG/M metagenome (GOLD analysis project Ga0209300, IMG submission 187535) | Subsurface microbial communities from deep shales in Ohio, USA - Utica-3 well 1 S input2 RT (SPAdes) (version 2) ... | reverse complement strand
AGGTTGAGCATCATCTGATCGATCGACGGACTGTAGGGCTCGGGCCAGCAGCGCGCACTGCGGGACATGCGGCCATCGGCGCTGAACGCCAGCTCGTTGCCAATCGGCGCGATGATCACCTCGCCACAGCGCACGGCGTCGCCGTCGCGGCACAGGCTTACCTGCCATAGGCTGTGCCGACCAATGACCTGGCATAGAGTCTGCTCGAAACTCGCCTCGATGTGCTGGGCATAGACGAAGCCTACTGGCAGCCCTGCCGGCAACGCGTCGAGAAACGCCTTGACCGCTTCGGGGCCGCCTAGCGACGCCCCCAGCAACCAGACCTCAGGCGCCACCGTGCCGGGCTCGGCCAAGGCAGCCTGCAATGTCGGAGGCAGCGCCAGCCGGCCACTGCCACCGTCGCCAGGCTTGCCTTGCAACACGTCCAGACGCGGCCCAACCTCCCGGCTGGGGTCGCCGACCAGACGCTTGAGCTTGCCGAACAGCCGACGCTCCCAGCGCGGGTAATGTTCCGAATGACGCTCGGGCGCATGGCCCTCGCCGAACAGCACCAGGGTGCTGTCGCGGGCGAGCAGCGCATCGACCAGCGGCGAATCTTCGGTCTGCGCGAGGTCGACCAGCCACAGATCGGCCTCGGCCTCGGCGAGATCGGCCGGCTCCATACGAGCCGGGTCGCTATTGAGCACGACCTGATAACCATTGGCGCCAAGCGCCTGCTGCAGGACGTGCCGCTGCAGCGAGGTGTCGGCGAGCACGGCGATGCGAGCGGAACTGGACTCAGGCATGACCGTGCACCAACTGTTCGATACTCTCCAGCAAGAGCGACTCCTGATAGGGCTTGCCCAGGTAATGGTTGACGCCAATCGCCAGCGCCCGCTCACGGTGTTTCTCGCCGGTACGCGAAGTGATCATGATGATCGGCAGGTCCTTCAGACGCTCGTCATGGCGCACCAGCGCCGCGACCTCGAAGCCGTCCATGCGTGGCATCTCGATGTCCAGCAGCATGATGTCCGGCTTGCGTTCCTGCAGTTGACTGATCGCATCGACGCCATCCTTTGCGGTCATCACGTTCATGCCGTTGCGCTCGAGCAACCGGCTGGTCACCTTGCGCACGGTCACCGAATCGTCGACCACCATCACCAGCGTCGGCCGCCCATGTTCGGGCTCGACCGACTCGGGCACCTGCGGCAGCAGTTGCGGACGCTGCTGGATCAGTTGCTGCGCGTGTTGCAGGCGAATGGTCGCCAGCAGGTCGAGAATCACCACCACGCGTCCATCCCCGAGAATGGTGGCCCCGGAAATGCCCGCCACTCCGGCGAACTGCGCGCCCAGGCTCTTCACCACGATTTCACGCGAACCGGCGAGACTGTCCACCTGCACAGCAACGCTGTGGTCCTTGGAGCGCACCAGAATCACCGGCAACGGCAGGCTTTGCCCGACCAGCTTGGGTCGCTGACCATTGTTCAACAGGTCCCCCAGGTAGCGCAGTTCGTAGGCCTGGCCGGCATACTCGAAGCGCGGCGCACCGGGCTGGTAATAGGCCTCGAGTTCATAGGGCGAGACCCGCACGATGCCCTCGATCGTGTTGAGCGGAATCGCGTAGAGATCCTCGCCCGAATACACCATCAGAGCCCGGTTCACCGACACGGTGAACGGCAGGCGAATCAGGAAGCGGGTACCCTGGCCCGGCGTCGACTCGATACTCATGGAGCCACCGAGCTGCTTGACCTCCGAGTGGACCACGTCCATGCCCACGCCCCGCCCGGAGATCTGGGTCACCTGCGCAGCCGTGGAAAATCCGGCTTCCAGAATGAACTGCAGGATCTCGTGCTCGGTGAGCTCGCTGTCGTTGGTCATCAGCCCCCGCTCGATCGCCTTGCGCCGGACCGCCTCGAGATTGATGCCACCGCCGTCGTCGCTCAGCGTCAGCAGGATGTCGCCACCCTCACGGCCGAGATCCAGACAAATCGTGCCTTGCTCGGGCTTGCCGGCTGCCCGCCGGGCGGCGGTAGCCTCGATCCCATGGTCGACCGCATTGCGCAGCATGTGCTCCAGCGGGGCGACGATGCGCTCGAGCACGCTGCGGTCCATCTCGCCATTGGCGTTGCCGACCACGAATTCGACCTGCTTGCCCAGCTCGGAGGCAACCTGCCGGACGATGCGCCGCAGGCGCGGTATCAGCCGCTCGAACGGCACCATGCGGGTGCGCATCAGGCCTTCCTGCAGCTCGGTATTGACTCGCGCCTGTTGCAACAAAAGCGTTTCGGCATCGCGGTTGCGCGCCGCCAGCGTTTCTTTCAGATCGAGCAGGTCGGAGGCCGACTCGAACAGCGAGCGCGACAGCTGTTGCAGCTGCGAATGACGGTCCATTTCGAGCGGGTCGAAGTCATCGTAGCCGGCGCGCTCTGCCTCGGCCTGATAGCGGCTGAGAATCTGCGCCTGGGTTTCGGTGTCGAGGCGACGCAACTGATCGCGGACCCGCTCGATGGTGGCTTCCATCTCGCTCAGCGTGAAGCTCACATCGCTGACCTGCTGCTCGACCCGACCACGGAAAATCGAGGTCTCCCCGGCCAGGTTCACCAACCCTTCAAGCAGCTCGGCCGGAACCTTGATCATCTCCTGCGGTGCCCTGCGCGCCGCGGCGTCCTGGGCTGCCTGCTGGGCACGTCGAATGAAAGGCAGAACCTTGGCCGGCGTATGGTTGGCCAGGTCGTCCGCCGCACTCGCGGCGACGATGGGCCGTGGCAGCTGCGCGACCACAGCAGGCTCGGTGCTCTCGGCAGCGCTCGCTGTCTCGCCGTCACTGGCCAGAACTTCCTTGAGTTGATCGACAGCGTTCTGCAGCGCCTCATAACCACGCTGCACATCCAGATGCAGGCTATCGGCCCAGGGCGCTCCCTGCTGTTGCGCCTCGGTCAGACGCTGTTCGAGGTCATGCGCCAGATTGCCCAGGTCCGCCTGGCCGGCCAGACGGGCACCTCCCTTGAGCGTGTGAAGGATGCGCAGCATCTCGCCGAGCTGCCCTCCGTCCGCTGCCGCGCCGTCAAGGCGGCCCAAGGCAGCGTCCAGCTCCTCGAGCAGTTCGTCGGCTTCCTCGACGAAGATGTCCAGAATCTCCGCTTCGGCAGCTGCATTCGGCTGGCTGGCGGCACGCAGCGTGACCGTGCTTGGCTCGCTCAGTTGCTCTTGAGGGTTGAGACGGAAGTGCCGAATCGCCTCGATGTGGGCGTTCCCGTCAGGGATGGGAGCGCCGTTGCGTAGCGCCTCGAGCATGGCAGCGAGTGCATCCTGCGCACCAAGCAGCAGCTCGAACAGCACCGGACTGGCCCGGTAACGGCCAGCGCACAGACCTTCGTAAAGAAACTCCAGTTCATGAGCGAGATCGCCTACCTCGCGGACCTCGGCCATGCGCGCACCGCCCTTGAGCGTATGCAGATCGCGCTGCAAGGCTTCGAGCTCAAGACTGTTGTCGACATCGGCCATCCAGCGATGCAGGCCGGCTGCAGCGCTTTCGATCAGATCGAGCCCTTCCTCGAGGAAGATTTCCACCAGTTCGGGGTCGTGCTCGGGTGATACGGCAGGCACCGAAGACTCGTCTGCCATGGCCCGTGGGAGCGACGCGGGTTCGTCGGCCCCGACGCCCACATCCGTTTCGGTCTCCGCGGCTTCGGCTTCGGCTTCGGCTTCGGCTTCGGCTTCGGCTTCGGCTTCGGGCACAGCTTGGTCCAGCGGCTCGTCGACGAGAACATCGGATTGTTCGTCGGCCGGCAACGTCGATTCGGCTTGCAGGCGATCGACCGGCTCATCAAGCTCGGTCATCGCGCCCTGCCGATAGGCCCTGATCGCTTCGATCAAGGGTGCGGCAGAAACCATCGGCTCGTGCGCCTGTAGCTGCTCGAGCTGCTGGGCCAGCTGGTCGTGGCTGCGATGCAACAACCCGGAGAGCGCACCCGAGTAGGCATAGCGCCCGTCGGCCAGCCCTTCGTAAAGCGACTCGAGTTCGTGAGCCAAATCGCCTACTGGACGGACTCCCGCCATGCGTGCGCCGCCCTTGAGCGTATGCAGATCGCGCAGCAACGAGGACAGGGTCAACTGATCAGACGGCTCGGCCAGCCAGCGCTCGAGCGCCTCACCGGCGCTCTCCAGCAGGTCCACCGCCTCGTCGAGGAAGATCTCGACCATATCCTGATCAAAATCTTGCGGTTCGGCTTCGGCTTCGGCTTCGGCTTCGGCTTCGGCTTCGGCTTCGGCTTCGGCTTCGGCTTCGGCTTCGGCACCCGATGATGCGGGTTCCAGAACCGGCTCATCACACTGCACGGGCTCGCTGACATTCAGCGTTGTCTCGGGCCGTGCCGCGTGCCGCAGCGCCTGAAGGCGCTCGACCAACTCAGGCTGCGGCGTGACCTGCAGAGCCGCCGCCACCTGATCCATCATCCCGACAAGGGCCTCATGTGCGGCCTCGACGGTATCGAAAAACTGCTCGTCGAGCAGCAGACGGCCCTCTTGCGCCAAACCATAAAGCGCCAGCAGCGCCTGGCACAGATCGTCCATCTGCGGCAGATCGGCCATCTGCGCGCCGCGGCCCAGTGCGGCCAGCTCATCGAGCAGAGCGGTGAGTTCCTGACGCTCGGAGGGATGGTCGCGCCAGCTGCGCAGCAGTGCCTCGGCATCGAGCAGAATATCCATGCCTTCGGCCAGGAAGCGGGCGATCACGCTAGGGTCACGCGCTTCGCCCTTGTCATTCTCGGTGCGTGAAGCCGCCTCGGCTAGGCGGCGCTGGTGCAACGCCTGGACGCGCTCGAGAAACGCGTCTGTGCCCGGGATGGCCGCCAGCGGCTGCTCGTCCAGATTCGCCAGCCCCTGGCGCAGCAGCTGCTCGGCATCGCGCAGCAGCTCTGCCTCGGCCAGGTCGATCTGCAGCAGGTTGTTCTTGAATTCCTTGACCATCCTCTCCAGTGGCGTCGCGATCTCCGCCACGGGCAATACACCGGCCATGTGCGCACTGCCTTTGAGCGTATGCAGGGCGCGTTGCAACGCATCGGTCACCGGCTGAGGAAGGGACTGCGCGCAATCGGCGAGAAAACCGACCAAGGTCGCCAGATGTGCCTCCGCCTCGTTGCGGAATATTTCCAGCAACTGCGGATCAAGCTCGTCGGCGACCGGCAGTTCAAGAGCCGACGCGGACGAAGTGGTTGGCTGGGCCGGCATGATGGCGGCAGGCGCCTCGCCTCTGGCCAGCGCATGCGCGGCGGCAGCCAGATGGTCGACATCGTCGCGCTGGCGCTGGGCCTTGCCGGCGAACTCTTCGACAAGCTCGGGCATCAACGCCACCACATCAGCCACTACATGCCGTACCGCTTCGTCGGTCTGGATACTGCCGTCGAGGACCCGATTGAGTAGGTTCTCGATCGACCAGGCCAACTCGCCGATCACCAGTGCGCGAACCATCCGTCCACTGCCCTTGAGGGTATGGAATGCGCGGCGGATCTCCACCAGCGCATCACTGTCATCGGCTGCAGCCCAGGCCGGCAGGTTCTCGCCGATCGTCTCCAATACCTCGGCAGCCTCCTCGATGAAGACCTCGAGCAATTCGTCGTCCACCGGCTCTTCGTCCGCCGGCGGCGGCAACAGGCTCGGCGGGGCATCCTGCGCCGGCGGGTTGATACTGGCTACCGGGGCGGCCATCACATCTTCAAGGGTGACCTGCTCCGGCTCGCTAGTGTGTTCCACCGTTTCAGCCGCCAGCGCCGGGAGCTCAACCTCCGGCAGTTGCAGGTCGAGCAGCTCGCTTTCATCCCAGCTGGCAGGCCGGGAGTCGGAAACCGTCTCGTCGAACAGCGCCCAGGTCTCTTCGGGAGCAACCTCCGCCTGCATCATGTCGGAAGAGAGGGCCGCGTCATCATTGGCCAACGCCGCCTCTTGAGAGCCTTGGCTGTCAGCGGGCAAGTCGCTCGACCCCAGCGTCGCATCGCCGCTGTCGGCTATGACCGGAAGCTCCGGTTCAATTGCCAAGGGATCGGACGGCTGGGTGTCGAAATCGATTTCCTCGACCAAGAGCTCGGCCGACGACGCGACTTCGTCGTTCGACGCGTCAGCGGCAACGAGCCATTCCTCTCCGGCCCCTGCCGCCGGCTCATCCGCAGGGAGCACCTCGATCTCGTCGGGCTCGTTCGACACCGCGTCGGCACTGCTGCACGTCTCGGCGTGCGCGGGTCCTTCAACCGGGTAGCCCAGGTCCGCCAAGCTGTCCGCGGCGACATCGAGAATCAGATCGCCCTGGCTGCCACAATCGTCGGCCAGTCGCTCCAGGTAGTACTCGACGCTGGTGATCGCATCGGCCAGGGCGTCGAGGCTCTGCCAGTCAGGTACCGCCTTGCGGGCCAGCAGCTGTTCTTCGATGTAGCCGTTGCAGGCCTGCAACAAAGCTGCCGCGCGCTGCAGGGGGATCATCGCCAGGCCGCCACGCGCTTGGGTAAGCAATTCAGGTACCCGCGCCAGATGCTCGTGGTTCCATTGCGAGGCAATGAATTCGATGATGGCGTCCTTCGCCTGTTCCAGGGCCGTGCGCGCTTCCTTGATCACCAATTGATGAATGCGCGCGACGTCGGTCGTCGGCAAATGGCTGTCTTCGCCCCGCTCCTCGCTCGTGCCCACCATGCCGGCAAGCGTGGCCTCGACATAGAGCAGTGCGCCGGCGATGTCCATCAGGACTGCATCGTCCGGCTCGCGGTCGCCATCGACCAGCGCCTGTACCAATACGATCTGGTCAAGGATGATCCGACGCGGTTGGGCGAAGCCCAATACCGCCAGCGTGTCGGCAATCTGCTTGAGCGGTGCCGGGAGTCCGAGCAACTCGGTCAGTATCTTGCGCTCGCTGCGAACGAAAAGATCGAGACTGTCCTTGACCCTGACCAGCTCCTCGCAGAGCGCGGCAACCACAGAGCGCATGGCGCCCCGGTCAGGGCCGGCCAGCTGCGCGCGTTCCTGGTCGACAATCGCGGTGTCCGGCAGCGCTTCGTCTAGGCGATATTGCTCCTTGACCGCGAGCAGCCGGGACGACTGCCCGGGCGCCTTGGCCACGTAGAACAACAGATTCTTGATCAGCTCTTCCGGAGCCGGCTGATTGATGCCGTCCACGCCCTGCTCGACCAGACGTTTGAGCTCACGGTCGACTTGGCGTAGCAACGTTCGGATGGATGCACCATTGGCAACGCCACCGCTGGCGAGCCCTTCGACGAGCGCCGCGGATATCTGCCAGAGCGGCGCGAGCGGCGCGTCCTTGCATAGCTGTTCGAGCCGGACGAACACCCTCGCCATATAGCCGAGGTTGGTTGCCAGGTCCTGGTTGCGAATGATCCCGACCAGCGCCGTCTGTTGCATCTGGCGCAGCTTGCGCAGCAACCCCGGCAGGTCGTCGGTCCGCAATCGATCCACCGACTCGCGCGGCAGCGCCGGCAGCCGGCTGGACAGATCGGGCGCGAACAGGCTGGTTTCCGAAAGGAGCTTTTCCCCGCGAGCGGCACGCAGGTCGTTGAGCAAGGGCAGCACGACCATCGGCAGGTCGCGCCGCGCGCTCTGGATCCGATCCAGGTAAGCAGGCAGCTGCAGGATCGACTGCATCAGGACCTCGAGCGACTCGGTGCGATTGGCCACACGCTCCTCGAGCAATGCGCGAGCCAGCTGCTCCATCTCTTCGGCGAGCAGCGCAGCGCCGAAGAACTCGACCATCTGCAGCGTGCCGTGGACCTGATGCACATAGGTCAGGCAGAAGCCCATCTGAGTCGGGTCCGCCGGCGACTCAACATAGGCTTCGAGCGCCTGGCGTGCCTGCTTAAGCGTCTCGGCGATCTCGCCTTTCACCCACTCCAGGGCGACATAATCGTGCCGATCACCCATAGCGACTCCGCTCATTGTTTTTTCCGGATAAAGGCCAGAACCCGATCGTCGTCCAACGGCGTCAGGTCCGGATGTTGCCAAGTTGCCATTTCGCCCACCCCGATCAACAGTAAGCCGCCAGGCGCAAGCCGTTCAGCGAGCCGATTGAGGATCTCGCGCCGACGCCAGCGTCGGAAATAGATCAGCAGGTTCTGACAGAAGATGACGTCGAGGCCGGACATTGGCGCGTCGGCCAGGTCCAGCACGTTCAGCTTCGCAAAGCAGACACGCGAGGCCAGCGTAGCGGTGACTTGGAAGCGACTGTCGGCGACGCTCTGAAAGTAGCGTTCCCTACGCTCAATCGGGACCTGCTCCAGGCGCCTGCCCGCGTAAGTCGCCTCACGGCATTTGCCCAACGCGCTGAGGCTGATATCCGTCCCGGTGACGCCGAAACTGCCGCTAACCGAGGCTTCACGCAGCACCTCGGCTGCACTCATGGCCATGGAATAGGTCTCTTCGCCGCTGGAACAACCAACGCTCCACAGCGCCCAGGGTCTGCGCATCCCTTCGCGGGCCAGGCGGCCGGCCAGGTAGGTCTCCAGGGCGAAAAACGAGGGCGGATGCCGAAAGAAACAGGTTTCCTGCACCGTCAGCCGATCCATGAGGGTCGACCACTCCACCGCGCCGCGGGGACCGTCGGTCACCCGCCGGTAATAGCTCGCGTAATCACCGACACCGACCTCGCGCATGCGCGCCCGGAGGTTTGTCTGGAGAAAGGCGCGACGCCCCTCGTTCACCACCATGCCGGAGCGCTCTTCGAGCAGCATCTGCCAATCACGAAATTCCGTGAGCGACATATCGACCGGGGGTTCGAGCGACCAGTCAAACTGCGGCTGCATGTCGTGCCCTCGTTCAAGACCGGCGACGGCAGGTTCAGCCGCCATCGCCCAGCGCTCAGGCCTGTCCGTTCGTTTCCGGCAAGGTGAAGCCCGAAACCGACTGACGCATCTCGTTGGCCATCTTCGCGAGGTTACCGATGCTCTTCGCCGTAGCGGTGGTACCCGAGGACGTTTGCGAAGTGATCTCCTGGATCACGTTCATGGTGTTGGAAATGTGGCCGGCCGAGGATGCCTGCTGACGCGCCGCGTTGGAAATGTTCTGGATCAGCGCCGCAAGCGTCTTGGATACCTTCTCGATCTCTTCCAGGGCGACACCCGCGTCCTGCGCCAGGCGCGCTCCACGCACCACCTCCGCAGTGGTCTGTTCCATCGAAATCACCGCCTCGTTGGTGTCGGTCTGAATGGTCTTGACCAGCGCCTCGATCTGTTTGGTAGCCGCCGAGGAGCGCTCTGCCAGACGCTGAACCTCGTCCGCTACCACGGCGAAGCCACGACCCGCATCGCCCGCCATGGATGCCTGGATCGCGGCGTTGAGCGCGAGGATGTTGGTCTGGTCGGCGATGTCGTTGATCAGGCTGACGATGTCCCCGATCTCCTGCGACGACTCCCCGAGACGCTTGATTCGCTTGGAGGTGTCCTGAATCTGCTCGCGGATGTTGTCCATGCCGGTGATGGTGTTATGCACCACCTCATTGCCCTTGTTGGCGATGGCTACCGAGCGCTCTGCTACCGCCGAGGACTCCGCGGCGTTGGCCGATACCTGGTCAATGGACACCGCCATCTCGTTCACCGCAGCCGAAGCCCCGGCGATTTCCTGGGCCTGATGCTCGGAAGCCTCCGCGAGGTGCATCGCGGTTGCCTGGGTTTCCTGGGCCGCACCGGACACCTGCACCGCGGTCTGGTTGATCGTCGCCACCAGTTCGCGCAGCTGATCGATCGAGTAATTGATCGAGTCGGCGATGGCGCCGGTAAAATCCTCGGTCACGGTCGCTGCCACCGTCAGGTCGCCGTCTGCGAGGTCGCCGATTTCATCGAGCAGCCGCAGGATCGCGGCCTGGTTACGCTCGTTCTTCTCCGCCGTCTCGCTGAGACGCCGACGGGCCTCCCGAACCATGACCAGACCGATCAGGATGATCGCCGCCAGAGCCAGCGCACCCAGCACATAGCCAGCAAGCGTATTCAGGTAGCGCGCATCGGCGCGCGCCTGCAGACCGCCGGACAGCGCCGAGGTCTTGTCGAGCAGGGTTTGCGAGACTTCAAAGATGCTATTCGCCGACTCACGCACCTGGAACAGCTCAGGCGAGGTTTCGAGAATTTCGTCTACCGAACCGGAGACGAACTGGAACAACTCGGAAATCTCGCCCAGGCGGTCCAGGGCTTCCTCGTCGGACACCTTGGAGATGCCCATGGCAACGTTGCCTTCGAGCATCGCATTCAATACCCGGCCAAAGAGGCTGGCGTCGCGACCAAACATGTCCGCCGCCTGTACCGAATCCTCGTCGCCGGAAAGTACCTTGTTGACAGAGCCAAGAATACGTTCGGCGAGCAAGGACTGGCGCTGAGCGACCGAAACCTGCGCAGCGGGTGCGCCGCTTTCGAGCAGGATGTCGACCACCTCTTCGTATTCGACCTGCAGCTGCGGAATCGTCTCGGCGAGCGTCGTGGCGACCTGATGCAGTGAGAGTACGGTCTGCTCGCTCGCCAGGATGGCGTCGGTGTCGCGGCGCAGGGTGTTCCAGTCCTGCTGCACGGCCTCGACTTCGGTCGCCAGCGACTGCGGCACAGGCGGCAGGCCGATGGCCTCATCGCCCTGAGCGAGGTAGCCCCAGCGCTTGTCGAATTCGTTGCGTGCTTCCTTGAGAGACACGAAGGCTTCTTGCGTACCGGCCGCGGCTTCAACCGCGTTCTTCGCGATACGCTGGGACAGCACTCGCAGCTCGCCAGCATGGGCGATGTATTCGTTGTCGTAATCGGCCTGCGTATTGATGTACGCGAAGTTCGCGAACAGCAATACGATGGCAACGATCAGAACGACGAAGAGACCCGTGATGAGCGTGTTGCTCCGCACTCCGCTCAACAAAGCATTGGCATTGATCTTTCTCATTATCCGAGCCCCCGCCTGGCCCCCTGTACGCTTCCATCAAGAACCAAAAGGTCGGCCCAAGGCCGACCTCGCCTACAACTCATCCGTTTAGCACGACACATCCATGAATGACGGATGCCCAACCAGAGCGTGCGGACTGAACACCAACCAGGGCTGCTCGCGCTGAAAAACACCGTGCAGGAAAGGCTGGATCGCCGCTTCCACTGGCGGCAGCTCCTCGGAGTAGGCTTCCACCGGGAAATGCTGCATGCCGAAGACCTCGTCCACGGTCAGCCCCGCGAAAACTTCCTGGTGATCGACGATCAGCACCCGCCGCTGCTTACGCAGTGGCGCCAACTCGTACCCCAGGTAACCGCACAGATCCATTACCGGCAACAGCCGGCCTCGCACGTTGGCCACTCCCTTCACCCAATCCTTGACGCCTGGCAGAGCGGTGAAACGAGGCTCGTGGAGAATTTCGCTGACCTCCCCCATCGGCGCGACAAACAGCCGCCCGCCCATACGAAATCCGATCCCCCCCCAGGTCTGCACCGCCTCCTGTTGCGAGGGCAAACCGGCAGCCGATGCGCGCGACCGCGCATCAAGCTCAAGCAATCGCTGGAAGGGTGTCTGCTGTTCCGACATACCGGCCATTCCCTTGTCCGCGTGCGCGATGCTTAGCCCGCCAGCACGGCGTTCAGGGTCTTGAGCAGGGTCGCCTCGTCCACCGGCTTGGTCAGGTAATCCTTGGCCCCCTGGCGCTTGCCCCAGACCTTATCGGTTTCCTGATCCTTGGTGGTGACGATGATCACAGGAATGTGACTGGTTTCCGCATCCTTGGTCAGCTGGCGCGTGGCCTGAAAGCCGTTGAGCCCCGGCATCACGATATCCATCAGAACCGCATCGGGCTTTTCCTGCCGCGCGAGGGCCACGCCGTCGGCGCCGTTCTCGGCCTTGAGCACTACGTGGCCATGCTTCTCGAGCATCGCAGCCAGCTTGTACATTTCGGTCGGCGAGTCATCAACAATAAGAACGCGGGCCATGTTATCTCCGTTACAAAGGCTTCAGCGGCAAGTCTATGCCAAGGTTCAGGATGCCTGCTCCACCGGCGCGAAGTCCGGCACATGGGCCTTGATCGCACCGAGCAGCTCTTCTTTGCTGAACGGCTTGGTCAGATACTGATCAGACCCGACGATCCGCCCCTTGGCCTTGTCGAACAGACCGTCCTTGGACGAGAGCATGATGACCGGCGTCGACTTGAAGGAACTGTTGTTCTTGATGAGCGCACAGGTCTGATAGCCATCCAGCCTGGGCATCATAATGTCTACGAAGATGATGCGGGGGTGGGTATCGGCGATCTTCGCCAGTGCATCGAATCCATCCACCGCGGTGATGACGTCGCACCCTACCTTTTTCAGCAGGGTTTCAGCGGTCCGACGAATCGTTTTCGAATCGTCGATCACCATGACCTTCAAGCCCTCGGAGTGCTGTTCCATTTCGCCCTACCATCGCCTCGGTGAATCAATCTTCGTTCGTTCTTCGCGCGGTGCGAGCCGCCGCATACTGGGGCATCGGCACGAGCGCAAGCCTTTGTAGCACAGTCGATTGACGGCATGCCATCGACGCCGCAAGTGGCTGTTTTTTCCTTGACCCAGTGCTCAACCGACGCCAATCTGCCGCGGTCGAACCCAGGCACAAACCTGCCAACCGCCGGAGCAACGCACATGACCATTCGCGTCGGAATCATCATGGACCCCATCGCGCAGATCTCCTTCAAGAAGGACAGCTCGCTTGCCATGCTGCTTGCCGCACAGGCGCGCGGTTGGTCACTGCACTATATGGAGCAGCGCGACCTCTACCAGCTGCAGAGCCAGGCGCGCGCGCGGATGTGTTCGCTCAGGGTGTTCAATGATTCGCAGCGCTGGTTCGAGCTGGGTGAGGAAATCGACGCGCCGCTCGCCGAGCTGGACGTCATCCTCATGCGCAAGGACCCACCGTTCAACAGCGAGTACGTTTACGCTACCTACTTACTCGAACTCGCTGAAAAGGCCGGCACGCTGGTAGTCAATCGTCCGCAGAGCCTGCGCGACTGCAACGAAAAGTTCTTTGCCACCCAATTCCCACAGTGCACCCCGCCGACGCTGGTCAGCCGGCGCTCGGACATTCTGCGTCAGTTCGCCGCGGAGCATCGTGACATCATTCTCAAACCCTTGGACGAGATGGGCGGCGCATCGATCTTCCGTCATCGCGAGGGCGACCCGAACCTCTCGGTAATGCTCGAGGTACTGACCGAGCACGGCAGCCGGCAGATCATGGCGCAGCGCTACATCCCTGCGATCAAGGACGGCGACAAGCGCATCCTGATGATCGACGGTGAGCCGGTGCCTTACTGCCTGGCGCGCATCCCAGCGGCCGGGGAAACGCGGGGCAACCTGGCGGCCGGCGGACGCGGCGTGGCGCAGCCGCTTTCCGAACGCGACCGCGAGATCGCGTCGATCGTAGGACCGGAACTACGCGCACGCGGGCTGCTGTTCGTCGGCCTGGACGTGATTGGCGATTACCTGACCGAAATCAACATCACCAGTCCGACCTGCATCCGCGAGATCGACAATGCCTTCGATACGCGAATCGGTGAGCGGCTCATGGATGTCATCGCAGCCAGACTGCAAGCTTGAACCAGCTAACAGCTTTGAGCGCCGCGCTTGCGGCCTGAAGCCCAAAGCCGGCAGACTGCGCCGCACTTCGAACCGACCCCATAGCGATGAACGCAGCAGCCCGTCAGCCCAGCCCCCAACCTTCTCAGGTGCGCCCTGCGGATCGTCTGGGCTTCACCTTGTTTGTCGCAACGGTATTGCATGTGGCGCTGATCCTCGGGCTCGGCTTTTCACTGAGCGAGCCGCGCTCGATCAGCAAGACGCTGGAAATCACGCTGTCCACGTTTCGCAGCGAGAAGCAGCCCGAACAGGCCGACTACCTCGCACAGGACAACCAGCAGGGCAGCGGTACGCTGGAGCACAAGGCAGCGCCCAAAACCACCGAGCAGGCGCCATTTCACGACACCGAGGTGCGCAAGGTGTCGCCGCCGGCCACTCCGCCCCGCTCGGTGCGCCAGGAAGCACCCAAGGCTGCAGTCGCGACGCGCGCGCCACAGCCGGACAAGACACCGGTCAAGCGCCAGGAAAAACCCCAGCCCGAACCTCAACCGACGCCGGCTTTCGACTCCTCACAACTGAGCGCCGAGATTGCCAGCCTCGAGGCCGAGCTTGCGCAAGACATCGAGCGCTATGCCAAGCGCCCGCGGGTGAACCGTCAGAACAGCGCGGCAACCATGCGCGACATCAGCGCCTGGTATCGCGACGAGTGGCGTAAAAAGGTCGAGCGCATCGGCAACCTCAACTATCCGGACGAAGCCCGGCGCCAGCGCATCTACGGCAGCCTGCGGCTGCTCGTGACGATCAATCGTGACGGCACGGTACAGGAACTGCGCGTCATCGAATCGTCAGGACAAAAGCTGCTGGACGACGCCGCCATGCGCATCGTTCGGCTCGCGGCCCCCTTCGCGCCGTTCAGCGGCGAGCTGGCGAAGAAGTTCGATCAGGTGGAAATCATCCGGACCTGGCGTTTCGAACGCGGCGACCGCCTCTCCAGCCGCTGACCCGGGTCGGTTCGCACCACCCAGTAGCCGGCCGCCCGCCCAGCGCTTAAGCTAGCCGGCATGAAGAACACCGCGCCAAGCTACCTCAAGCATCAATTCCTGATGGCCATGCCACACATGGCCGACCCCAACTTTGCCCAGAAGCTGATCTATGTCGTCGAGCACGGCCCGGAAGGCGCGATGGGGCTGGTGGTCAACGACCCGAGCGGCCTGAATCTGGCGGACGTTCTCGAGCAACTGCGCCCGGACGAGCCTTGCCCGATCATCTGCCAGAGCCTGCCGGTGTTTGCCGGTGGCCCTGTCCAGACCGATCGCGGCTTCGTGCTGCATCCAGGCAGCCACAGCTATCAGGCCACCCTTGCACTGGGCGAGCTGGCCATGACCACGTCGCAGGATGTGTTGTTCGCTATCGCCGACGGCCACGGCCCACAGCACTACCTGGTCGCCCTCGGCTACGCCGGCTGGGATGCCGGCCAGCTCGAAGCGGAGTTGGCCGACAATACCTGGCTCAGCTGTCCGGTTCGGCACGACATCCTCTTCCAGCTGCCGCACGAACAGCGCCTGAAGGCCGCGGCCGCCAGCCTCGGCATCGATCTCGCCTTGCTCAGCAGCCAGGCGGGCCATGCATGAGCACGCCGCGACTGCTACTCGGCTTCGACTACGGTACCAAACAGATCGGCGTAGCCGTCGGCCAGGCCGTCACCGGCCAGGCGCGCGAGCTCTGTGTCCTGAAGGCGCAGAACGGCGTGCCGGACTGGGACCAGGTCGCCAGGCTGGTCAGCGAGTGGCAGCCCGATGCGATCGTCGTCGGCCTGCCGCTGAACATGGACGGAACGCCCAGCGAAATGAGCGAGCGCGCGCTCAGATTCGCCCGCCGGCTGCAGGGTCGCTTCAACCTGCCCGTGCACACTCACGACGAGCGCCTCACCACATTCGAGGCCAAGGGCCAGCGCCTGCACCAGGGCCAGCGTGGCGGCTACCGCGAGCGCCCGGTGGATGCGCTGGCTGCCGCACTGCTTTTGGAAGGCTGGCTTGACCAGCACGGCCAGCATGACTGATTTCAAGGAGACCGCATGAACCTGCCCAACCCCGACCAGCTGCTGCCACAAATGGCCGCGGCACTGGACGATCATCTGTCGCGCCGCGGTATTGCCGAACCACGCTTCGTCGGCATTCGCACCGGTGGCGTCTGGGTCGCGCAGGCGCTGCTAGCCGCCGGCGGCCGGGAAACGGCCCTGGGCATCCTCGATGTTTCCTTCTATCGCGACGATTTCACGCAGAACGGACTGCACCCGCAGGTGCGCCCGTCCGAACTGCCATTCGAGATCGAGGGGCAACATCTGGTACTGGTCGATGATGTGCTGATGACCGGCCGTACTATTCGTGCCGCGCTGAACGAACTGTTCGATTACGGCCGCCCCGCCAGTGTCACCCTGGTCTGCCTGCTCGACCTCGATGCACGCGAACTGCCGATCCGGCCCGATGTGGTGGGTGCAACGCTGTCGCTGCCCGCTGACCAGCGGGTAAAATTGCTCGGCCCTGCGCCACTCGCACTCGAATTCCAGACGCTCGACGCCGCCAACTGAGATCCCGCGATGATGCCTACCGCTGCCAAGCGCCCGCTGCAGCTGAACGACAACGGACAGCTGCGCCACTTCCTCTCGCTGGACGGTCTGTCCCGCGAACTGCTCACCGAAATCCTCGATACGGCCGATTCCTTTCTCGAAGTCGGCGCACGGGCCGTCAAGAAGGTTCCGCTGTTGCGCGGCAAGACGGTGTGCAACGTGTTCTTCGAGAATTCGACGCGCACCCGCACAACCTTCGAGCTGGCCGCCCAGCGCCTGTCAGCCGACGTCATTACCCTGAATGTTTCGACATCGTCGACGAGCAAGGGTGAAACGCTGACCGACACCTTGCGTAACCTGGAGGCCATGGCCGCCGACATGTTCGTGGTGCGGCACGCCGAGTCGGGCGCGGCACATTTCATCGCCGAACATGTCAGCCCCAACGTGGCGGTGATCAATGGCGGCGATGGCCGCCATGCGCACCCGACCCAGGGCATGCTCGACATGCTGACCATCCGCCGACACAAAGGCAGCTTCGAAAACCTTTCGGTCGCGATCGTCGGCGACATCCTGCATTCGCGGGTGGCGCGCTCGAACATGCTGGCCCTGCGCACCCTGGGTTGCCCCGACATCCGCGTCATCGGCCCGCGCACCCTGCTGCCCGAAGGGCTCGAGCAGTATGGGGTGCAGGTGTTCAACGATATGAACGAGGGCCTGCGCGACGTCGACGTGATCATCATGCTGCGGCTGCAGCGCGAACGCATGCAGGGCGGGCTGCTGCCGAGCGAAGGTGAGTTCTACCGCCTCTACGGCCTGACCACTGCGCGTCTTGCCCTGGCCAGACCCGATGCCATCGTCATGCACCCTGGACCGATCAACCGCGGTGTCGAGATCGAATCCGCCGTCGCCGACGGCCCGCAATCGGTGATCCTCAACCAGGTCACCTACGGCATCGCCATTCGCATGGCCGTCCTGTCCATGGCGATGAGCGGCCAGACCGCCCAGCGCCAGCTCGAATCCGAACATCTCACCGAGGAGCAGACCCGATGCTGACGAGCATCCTCGGCGCGCGCGTCATCGACCCGGCCAGCGGGCGGGACGAGATCGCCGACATCCATGTGGAAAACGGCCGCATCGCCGCCATCGGCACCGCACCGGCAGGCTTTGTCGCCGAGCAGCGCATCGAAGCTGGCGGGCTGGTCGCCACGGCGGGCCTGGTCGATCTGTCAGTGGCGCTCCGTGAACCGGGCTACAGCCGCAAAGGCAGTATTGCCAGCGAAACCCTGGCGGCCGCAGCCGGCGGCGTGACCAGCCTGTGCTGCCCACCGGACACCAGGCCGGTACTCGACACTACCGCGGTTGCCGAACTCATTCTCGACCGGGCCCGCGAGTCCGGCCATGCGAAGGTGTTCCCCATCGGCGCCCTGACTCGCAACCTGGCCGGCGAACAGCTGGCCGAGCTGGTCGCGCTGCGCGACGCCGGCTGCGTCGCCTTCGGCAACGGGCTGACCGAGTTTGGCAGCACGCGTAACCTGCGCCGGGCGCTAGAGTACGCCGCGACGTTCGACCTGACGGTGGTCATTCACTCGCAGGATCGCGACCTGGCCGCCGGCGGCCTCGCTCACGAGGGCCCGGCCGCCAGCTTCCTTGGCCTGGCCGGGATTCCCGAGACGGCCGAAACGGTTGCCCTGGCGCGCAACCTGCTCCTGGTCGAGCGCGCCGGCGTGCGCGCGCATTTCACCCAGCTGACCAGCGCCCGCGGCGCGCAGATGATTGCCGACGCCCAGGCCCGCGGCCTGCCGGTAACGGCCGACGTCGCCCTCTACCAACTGATTCTCACCGACGAAGCGCTGCACGGTTTTTCCAGCCTGTATCACGTGCAACCGCCGCTGCGCAGCCTGGCCGACCGCGACGGCTTGCGCGAGGCAGTGCGCGCGGGCGTGATCGGCGCCATCGCCAGTCACCACCAGCCGCACGAGGCCGATGCCAAACTGGCACCGTTCGGTGAAACCGAACCTGGCATCAGTGGCGTGGAAATCCAGCTGCCACTGGCCCTGACGCTTGTGCAGGACGGCCTGCTCGACCTGCCGACCCTGCTGGCCCGGCTGGCGTCCGGCCCGGCACAGGCCCTCGGGCTGCCGGTAGGCCGGTTGGCGGTAGGCGAAGCCGCGGACCTGACGCTGTTCGACCCTAACGCCTCGACCCTGGTCGGCGAGCGCTGGCTATCGAAGGGGCGCAACAGCCCCTTCCTCGGACATTGCCTGCCCGGCGCGGTGCGCTACACGCTGGTCGACGGCAAGCTCGTCTACCAAGCGTAACGCAAAAGGCCGGAGCCCGCTCCGGCCTTGGCTTTTTTCAGAGCCCGCGACGCTCGGCGTTGCGCACGGAAATCTGGTCGTTCAGCGTCCAGAAGTCGTAGAGCACCCCGATGAAGAACAGGCCGCCGGTGAACAGGTAGAGGATGCCGGTGATCCACTTGCCCTGATACAGACGGTGCACGCCAAAGACGCCGAGAAAGGTCAGCAGAATCCAGGCGATGTTGTAGTCGATCGGACCGGCCTGAAAGCGCAGATCTGCCTCGCGGTCCATCGAGGGAATCAGGAACAGGTCGATGATCCAGCCAACGAAGAACAGGCCGAGCGTGAAGAACCAGATGGTGCCGGTAACCGGCTTGCCGTAATAGAAGCGATGCGAGCCGAGAAAGCCGAAGATCCATAGCAGGTAGCCAATGACCTTGCTGTGGGTGTCCTGATACATGAGTTCTCCCCCTTCGTTGCCGACCGTTCGCCGGCCGGAGTTGTAAGGCTCGCGCAGCGTGATACTGTACGCATAAACAGTATCACGTGCCCCGCCATGCAATTGATCGAAAAGCTCAGCATTCTTGCCGATGCCGCCAAGTATGACGCGTCCTGTGCCAGCAGCGGCGCCCCCAAGCGTAGCTCGAGAGGGCGCAACGGCCTGGGCTCGACCAGCGGCATGGGCATCTGCCACAGTTTCACGCCCGACGGCCGCTGCGTCTCACTGCTCAAGGTCCTGCTGACCAACTTCTGCCTCTACGACTGCCAGTACTGCATCAATCGCCGCTCCAGCGACGTGCCGCGAGCGCGCTTCGCGCCAGAGGAGGTGGTCCGCCTGACGCTCGACTTCTATCGGCGCAACCTGGTCAGCGGGCTGTTTCTCAGTTCCGGCATCATCCGCTCGGCCGATTACACCATGGAACAGCTCAATCGCGTGGCCCGGCTGCTGCGCGAGGAGCATGCCTTTCGCGGCTACATTCACCTAAAGACCATTCCCGATGCCGATCCGCTACTGATCGAGGAAGCCGGCCGCTACGCCGATCGCCTGAGCGTGAATATCGAGCTACCCACCGATCAGAGCCTGTCACGCCTGGCACCGGAGAAGCAGGCTGGCAGCATTCGCCTGGCCATGAAGGTGATTCACGAGGGTGCGCATCAGGCGCAAGCCGAACACAGGGCGGCCAGCTTCGCGCCAGCCGGGCAAAGCACGCAGATGATCGTCGGTGCCGACGCGACCGATGATCGGACCATCCTGCGTACTGCCGAGACCCTTTATGGCGCCTATCGTCTCAAGCGCGTCTACTATTCGGCCTTCAGCCCCATTCCGCAAAGCCCGCGCTCGGTACCGCAGCAACCGCCGCCGCTGCTGCGCGAGCATCGTCTCTACCAGGCGGATTTTCTGCTGCGCGGCTACGGATTCAAGAGCGAGGAGCTACTACCGAAAGCTGGCGACCTGGCTTTGGACATTGACCCCAAGCTGGCCTGGGCGCTGGCCAACCGGGCACTCTTTCCACTGGACCTGAACCGTGCCGAGCCTGCGCTGATAGCACGGGTACCGGGGATTGGGGTCCTCAACGCCCGGCGGCTGGTCGAACTGCGCCGCGAGCGGCGACTGCGCTACGCCGACCTGCAGCGTTTGCGCTGTGCCGTGGAAAAAGCGGCACCCTTCATCATCACCCAGGACTACCGGCCGCAGCAGGCCACGCTCGAATCGGCCGTCCTGCGTCAGCGCCTGCGCGATCACTCGACCCAACTGGAGCTGTGGTGATGCAGCCGATCCGCTTCGACGGCACCTTCGAGGCGTGGCGTCTGCAAGCCCGCCACTGCCTGCTGGCAGGCCTGGCGCCATCCGAAGTCGTCTGGCTGGACGCTACCACCGACCAGACCGAGCTTTTCGGCGCAGTGGCGGATTTACCCCCAGCCGAGCCGGCAGGCTCGCTCCGCATACCGCGCGAACTCCCCGCCCTGCTCCAGCTCGCCGCCCGCTTTCGCAGCGAGGATCGCTGGAGCCTGCTCTACCGAGTGCTCTGGCGTGCCTGCCGGGGCGACCGCTGCGCGATGCTCGCCGGTGACCGCGACGGCAGCCTGTTACAGCGGCGGGTAAAGGCGGTGCAGCGCGAGCTCCACCATCTGCACGCCTTCGTTCGCTTCCGCCCCCTGGGCGAGCCGGCCGAGCACTTCGTGGCCTGGCACGAGCCGGCACATGATGTGCTCGACCTGGCGATCGAGCATTTCGCCAATCGCATGGGCGGGACGCCCTGGATGATTGCAACGCCACAGGCTGCCGCCCTCTGGAACGGTCGCCAGGCCGCGCTGATCAGCCCCTGCCCGCCCACCTGGCAGGCGCTCGCGCGCACCACGACGGATCCGGACGAGGCGCTCTGGCAGACCTATTACCGCAGCGTCTTCAACCCGGCGCGGGTCAACCGCGAGGCTCTGCTCAAGGGTCTGCCGGCGCGGTTCTGGAAGGACCTTCCCGAAGGCACTGCCATCTGCGAACTGCTGATCGACGCACGCAACGGTGACCGACGCACCGGCCAGGCGGCGGCTCTGGTAGGACGCGCCGGCCGGCGCATCGGCCGGGAAGCGCCCGGCGTTGCGTCGAGCCGGCCCGGCATCAGCGCATCCGGAAGCCCGGATCGTCGTCACTGACTTCCAGGCGCAGCCCCTGGGACACGCTGGTGAGGTGCTCGCTGTCGGTTTCCGAGCCCAGCTTGATCATCAGGCGCAGGTCGTTGGCCGAATCGGCATGAGCCAAGGCATCCTCGTAGGTGATCTCGCCTTGCACATAGAGGTTGTAGAGCGCCTGATCGAAGGTCTGCATGCCTTGCTCGGTGGATCGCTTCATCAGCCCCTTGAGCTCATGTACCTCGCCTTTGCGGATCAGGTCGGCGGCCAGCGGAGTGTTGATCAGCACCTCGATCACCGCTCGCCGCCCCTTGCCGTCGGGTGTCGGCACCAGCTGCTGGGCGACGATGGCCTTGAGGTTCAGCGACAGGTCCATCCATACCTGCTGCTGCCGATCAGCCGGGAAGAAGTTGATGATGCGGTCCAGCGCCTGGTTGGCGTTGTTGGCGTGCAGCGTGGCCAGGCACAAGTGGCCGGTCTCGGCGAACGCCACGGCATAATCCATCGTCTCGCGGGTCCGCACCTCGCCGATGAGGATGACGTCAGGCGCCTGGCGCAGGGTGTTCTTCAGCGCCACCTCGAACGACTCCGTATCGATGCCCACCTCGCGCTGAGTCACGATGCAGCTCTGGTGCTGGTGGATGAATTCGATCGGGTCTTCGATGGAGATGATGTGGCCACTGGTGTTCTTGTTGCGGTAGCCAATCATTGCCGCCAGCGACGTGGACTTGCCAGTACCGGTCGCCCCGACGAACAGCACCAGCCCCCGCTTGGTCAGCGCCAGCTTCTTCAACACGTCGGGCAGTTTGAGGTCTTCGAGCGTGGGGATGTTGGTCTCGATCCGCCGCAGGACCATGCCGGCGAGGTTGCGCTGGTAGAACGCGCTGACCCGAAAACGCCCGATCCCCCGAGCGCTGATGGCGAAATTGCACTCGTGGTTCTCGGTGAACTCGCGACGCTGCTGCTCGTTCATCACCCCATGCACGGTTTCGCGGGTCATCTCCGGCGACATCGGCGTCTTGCTGACCGGCATGATCTTGCCGTTGACCTTCATCGACGGCGGCACGCCGGCCGTGATGAACAGGTCGGAGCCGCCCTTCTCCACCATCAGGCGCAACAGTTTCTCGAATTCCATTTGGCTGACTCGCAATCGTCTGGCGAAGCCGCGTCATGCGGCACTTGGCGACCGGGCGGCAGGGCCGCCGGGCCGATCAGATATTTTCCGGGGTCTTGGCTTTCTCGCGGGCGCTCTCGCGGCTGATCAGGCCCTTGGCGACCAGCCCCTTGAGGCACATGTCGAGCGTCTGCATGCCCAGCGCACCGCCGGTCTGGATGGCCGAATACATCTGCGCCACCTTGTCTTCGCGGATCAGATTACGAATCGCCGGGGTGCCGATCATGATCTCGTGAGCCGCAACCCGACCGCCTCCGATCTTCTTCAGCAGTGTCTGCGAAATCACCGCCTGCAGCGATTCGGAGAGCATCGAGCGGACCATGGCCTTTTCCTCGGCCGGGAACACGTCGACCACACGGTCGATGGTCTTGGCCGCCGAGGTGGTGTGCAGGGTCCCGAATACCAGATGCCCGGTTTCGGCGGCTGTCAGCGCCAGCCGGATGGTTTCCAGATCGCGCATCTCGCCGACGAGGATGATGTCCGGGTCCTCACGCAGTGCGGAACGCAGCGCCTCGGAAAAACCCAGGGTGTCGCGATGGACCTCGCGCTGGTTGACCAGACACTTCTTCGACTCATGGACGAATTCGATCGGGTCTTCGATGGTGAGGATATGGTGGTACTTGGTGTTGTTGAGGTAGTCGAGCATCGCCGCCAAGGTGGTCGACTTACCCGAGCCGGTCGGGCCGGTAACCAGCACCAGGCCACGCGGCACGTCGGTGATCTTGCGGAACACCTCGCCCATTCCCAGGTCTTCCATGGTCAGCACCTTGGACGGAATGGTTCGGAACACCGCACCGGCGCCGCGGTTCTGGTTGAACGCGTTGACCCGGAAACGCGCCACGCCGGGGACTTCGAACGAGAAGTCGGTTTCGAGAAACTCCTCGAAATCCTTGCGCTGCTTGTCGTTCATGATGTCGTAGATCAGCGCATGCACCTGCTTGTGGTCCATCGCCGGCAGGTTGATCCTGCGCACGTCGCCGTCGACGCGAATCATCGGCGGCAGGCCGGCGGAAAGGTGCAGGTCCGATGCACCCTGCTTGGCGCTGAACGCCAGCAGCTCAGTGATATCCATGGGACTCCCCAATTACAGGCAAGCGGGTAGAATGCCGCGCAGACCCTAGGCGGCGGGCGCAGGTAATGTCCACGATAGCGAACAATATTGCAAAGGTCGCAGCACGCATCCGTGAGGCGGCTCAAGCTGCGGGTCGAACCCCGTCAGCAGTCGGTCTGCTGGCCGTGAGCAAGACCCAGCCGGCGGCCGCGATCCGCGAAGCCTTCGCCGCCGGCGTGGGCGATTTCGGCGAGAACTACCTGCAGGAAGCACTCGACAAGCAGGCGCAACTCGGCGACCTGGCGCTGACCTGGCATTTCATCGGGCCCATCCAGTCGAACAAGACCAAACCCATCGCCGAGCATTTCGACTGGGTGCATTCGGTGGAACGTCTTAAGATCGCCCAGCGCCTCTCGGCTCAGCGTCCAGCGCACCTGCCGCCGCTTAACCTCTGCCTGCAGGTCAACGTCAGCGGCGAGGCCAGCAAATCCGGCTGTGCGCCCGAAGACGTCACGGCACTGGCCGAATCGGTCGCGGCTTTGCCGAACCTGCGCTTGCGCGGCCTGATGTGCATTCCCGCACCCACTGACGATCCTCAGGAACAACGCGCAGCCTTTGCCCGCCTGCGCCACTTGAAGGACTCGCTCGACCTGCCGCTCGATACGCTTTCGATGGGCATGAGCCAGGATCTGGAAGCCGCTATCGCCGAAGGCGCGACCTGGGTCCGCATCGGCACGGCACTGTTCGGCGCCCGTGATTACGGGCGCCCTGCCTGAATAGACCAAAGGAGTTCCCGTGAGCAATCCCCGCATCACCTTCATCGGTGCCGGCAACATGGCTGCCAGCCTCATTGGCGGCCTGCGCGGCCAGGGCATCGCCGCCGAATCCATCCGTGCCAGCGACCCGGGCAGCGAGCAGCGTGCGCGCCTGGCAACCGAGCACGGTATCGAGGTCTTCGCCGACAATGCACAGGCGCTCGCCGGCGCCGAGGTGGTGGTGCTGGCGGTCAAACCCCAGGTGATGCAGACGGTCTGCCGAGAGCTGGCCGCACACCTGGGGGCGGAGGCGCTGATCGTCTCCATCGCCGCCGGCATCAGCTGCGCCAGCCTCGAACGCTGGCTTGGCGAGGGCGCCCGCGGGCCGCGCCCGATCGTTCGCTGCATGCCCAACACACCTTCGCTGTTGCGCCAGGGCGTCAGCGGCCTGTACGCCAACGCCCAGGTCAGCAGCGCGCAGAAGCAGCAGGCCGAGCAGCTGCTCAGCGCAGTAGGCTTGGCCTTGTGGCTACAAGACGAGCGACTGATCGACGCGGTGACCGCGGTTTCCGGCAGTGGCCCGGCCTACTTCTTCCTGCTGATGGAAGCCATGACAGCAGCTGGCGAGCGCCTCGGCCTGCCTCGCGAGACAGCTGCGCAGCTGACTGCCCACACGGCCTTGGGCGCGGCCCGCATGGCGTGCGAAAGCGACGTCGAACCCAGCGAGCTGCGCCGCCGGGTAACCTCGCCGAACGGAACCACCGAGGCGGCGATCAAAGCCTTCCAGGCCGGCGGCTTCGAGCAGCTGGTGCAGCAGGCCCTGGACGCCGCCGCCAAGCGCTCGGCCGAACTGGCCGAACAACTGGGCCAATAAGGAGCATTCATGTCCCAACTCTCGCAAGCCCTGATTCTTGTCGTGCAGACGCTCGGCAGCCTGTACCTGTTGATCGTGCTGCTGCGTTTCATCCTGCAGCTGGTGCGCGCCGACTTCTACAACCCGCTCAGCCAGTTCATCGTCCGCGCCACGCACCCGCTGCTGCGCCCGATGCGCCGGGTCATTCCCAGCATCGGCAGTCTCGACCTGTCATCGCTGATTCTCGCGCTGCTGGTGCAAATGGTACTGATGGGCCTGATCCTGCTGATCGCCTACGGCACCACCGGCAACCCGGTGCTGCTGCTGATCTGGGCACTGGTCGGCATCACCGGCCTGTTTCTCAACATCTTCTTCTGGGCTCTGCTGATCAGCGTGATCCTGTCCTGGGTCGCCCCACAGAGCCACAACCCGGCCGCCGAGCTGATCAACCAGTTGTGCGAGCCGGTTCTGGCGCCTTTCCGGCGCTTGCTGCCAAGCATGGGCGGCCTGGACATCTCGCCGATCTTCGCGTTTCTCGCGATCAAGCTGCTGGACATGCTGGTGGTGGGCAACCTGGCGACCATGACGCACATGCCCAACATCCTGCGCACGCTGATCTGAGAACCGTTTCAAGCTCTGATCATCGACCGCTCGCCGGGCGGGCCTGCGCGGTTTGCAGCTCCGCCGGCCCGCTCTAGACTAGCCTGGCCATCGGCTGCGGCCGGGCCTCGCAGCGGGCGCGCGACCTGGCGAACAGAATCGCCACCGCGCGAGCCACTCCGTTTCCAACACGGCAGGGATGCACATGGAACGACTCGACCGGCAGGTGGACGCCTACATTGGCTGGAAGCGTGATCTCATCTGCGAGATCACCCGCTATCGCAGCTGGCTGGCTCACAACCGCCTGACCAGCGAAGCGGTGGACGCTCGACTGGAGCGCGCCCTGCGCCTGCTGCGCACGGACCACATCACCCTCGCCTTCGTTGGCGAGTTCTCGCGCGGCAAGACCGAACTGATCAACAGCCTGTTCTTTGCCAATTTCGGCCGTCGCATCCTGCCTTCGCAGGCCGGGCGTACCACCATGTGCCCGACCGAGCTGTTCTTCGACCCGCGCTCGGAGCGTTCCTACATCCGCCTGCTGCCAATCGAGACGCGCCTGGAAGATGCCGGGCTCGCCCAGCTCAGGCGCATGCCTCGGCAGTGGCTGCAGTTGCCACTCGATCCGCATGACCCGACCAACATGGCCGAAGCCTTCGGCCAGATCGCCACCACCAAGGCGGTGCCGGCCGAGGTCGCCATCGAACTCGGATTCGACGCCCAGGCGCTGGAGCCGGCTGATGTGCCGGGCAAGGTACTGGTGCCGGCCTGGCGGCATGCCTTGGTCAACTTCGACCACCCCTTGCTGCGCCAGGGCCTGCGCGTGATCGACACGCCCGGGCTCAATGCCCTCGGCAGCGAGCCGGAACTGACCCTGTCCATGCTGCCCAACGCCCAGGCGGTGCTGTTCATGCTGTCGGCCGACGCTGGCATCACCGCTAGCGACATGCAGATCTGGCAGCGACATATCGCGCCCCTTGGCGAGGACACCGAGGGCAATCTGTTTGCCATTCTGAACAAGATCGACGTGCTCTGGGACGACCTGGCCGGGGAAGGCTTCGTGCAGGAGAGCATCGACCAGATACGTGCGACCACCGCCCAGCAGCTTGGCATTTGCGTCGAAGACGTGCTGCCGCTGTCCGCCAAGCAGGCACTGCTGGCCAGGGCCCGGAACGATGAAGCGCTGCTCGAGCGCAGCCGCATCGACCAGCTCGAACGCCTGCTCAGCGAACGGGTCCTGGCACACAAGGAGCGACTGATCGAAGAAGGCGTGGTGCAGCAAGTCCTGAGCCTGATGCACAACAGCCAGCAAGTGCTCAACGGGCGCCTGGAGCGAATCACCGAGCAGCGCAACCTGATTGACGAACGCCGGCAGGGCAGCGGACAGACGCTGCTGGAACTGACGGCCCGCACTCGCCATGAGCACAATCGCCATCACAAGCGCCTGCTCGACCTGAAAACCAACCAGCGTCTGCTGCAACGCCAGGGCGAGCAGTTGCGCGTGGCGATTCGTGCCGAGCGTCTGCAGGAGCACCTTGGTCGCCTGCGCCGGAGCCTCACCGGCAGCCTCACCACGCTGGGAATCAACCTGGCGATCCAGCACTTCTTCCGTTCGCTCGATCAGGATCTTGCTGCGCTTGAGCTCGAAGCCCAGCGCGCGAACAAGATGCTCGAGGCCATCTACCGCCGGCACAACGAAGAGAATCCGTTGCACGGCCTCGATGCGCCGAGCTTTCGCACCGAACCCTTTCTGCGCGAGCTACGCGGACTGCAGCACAAGGCCGATCAGTTCCGCCGACAGTTCAAGACCCTGCTCACCGAGCAGCACGCCCTGACCCGCCGTTTCTTCGCCACCCTGGTTCAGGAAGTCATCGGCCTGCATGCCCGGGTGCGCCAGCAGGCCGATCTGTGGGCCAGCGACGCGCTGACGCCGCTGTTGCAGTTCTCGCTGGAACACAAGCAACAGATCGAAGGCCACATGCTGCAACTCAAGCAGCTGGCCAGCGATGCCCGGCGCGGCGAGCTGCTGGCGCGCTATGTCGACGAGCTCCAGCAGCAGGCCGCGCAGGCCGGCGAGATGCTCCGCGCGCTTCGCCGCCCGTCGCCGATCCGCCGACAGCACAAGGTGGTCAACCTGGTCGGCCTCGGCCAAGCCGAGCGGGCCGGCGATACAGGATGAATTGACGCGCGCTTCCCTTTAGACTCTGCGACCTTCCGTCTGCAAGAGCCAGGGTCGATGCCCACTGCCATTCCAGCCGATTCCGTTGGCCTGGTGAGCCCGCAGGTCGCGCATTTCGCCGAACCGCTGACGCTCGCCTGCGGCCGCACGCTGGCCGATTACCAGCTGATCTACGAAACCTACGGCCAACTCAACGCCAGCCGCAGCAATGCGGTGCTGATCTGCCACGCGCTGTCCGGCCATCACCACGCGGCCGGCTACCACAGCATGGACGATCGCAAACCGGGCTGGTGGGACAGCTGCATCGGCCCGGGCAAACCTATCGATACCGAACGCTTTTTCGTCGTCAGCCTGAACAACCTCGGCGGCTGCAACGGCTCGACCGGGCCCGGCAGCCTGAACCCTGCCACCGGCAAGGTCTACGGCGCGGACTTCCCGGTCGTCACGGTGGAGGACTGGGTCCACAGCCAGGCGCGCCTGGCCGATCAGCTCGGCATCGAGCAGTGGGCAGCAGTCGTTGGCGGCAGCCTCGGCGGCATGCAGGCGCTGCAATGGACGATCACCTACCCCGAGCGCGTCCGCCACTGCCTGGCGATCGCCACGGCGCCGAAGCTGTCGGCGCAGAACATCGCCTTCAACGAAGTCGCGCGTCAGGCGATTCTCTCGGACCCGGAGTTTCATGGCGGCCACTTCCAGGAAATGGGCGTCATTCCCAAACGCGGCCTGATGCTGGCGCGCATGGTCGGGCATATCACCTATCTGTCCGACGATGCCATGGGCACCAAGTTCGGCCGCGGGCTGAAGAGCGAGAAGCTCAACTACGACTTCAACAGCGTCGAGTTCCAGGTCGAAAGCTACCTGCGCTACCAGGGCGAGGAGTTTTCCTCTCGTTTCGACGCCAATACCTATCTGCTGATGACCAAGGCGCTGGATTACTTCGACCCCGCCGCCGCGCATGACGACGACCTGGCACGGACTTTCGAGGGTGCCAAGGCAGGCTTCTGCGTGATGTCTTTCACCACCGACTGGCGCTTCTCGCCGCAGCGCTCGCGCGAGATCGTCGACGCCCTGCTCGCCGCGCGCAAGGACGTCTGCTACCTGGAGATCGACGCGCCGCAAGGGCACGACGCCTTTCTCATTCCCAACCCGCGTTATCTGCAGGCCTTCCGCGGATACATGCACCGCATCGCCGTATAAGGAGCGAACATGCGCGCCGATCTGGACATCATCCAGGAGTGGATTCCGGCCGGCAGCCGAGTGCTCGACCTCGGCTGCGGCAATGGCGAGCTGCTGGCCTGGCTGCGCGACCACAAGGGCGTCAGCGGCTACGGGCTGGAGATCGACCCGGACAATATCGCTGCCTGTATCGAAAAGGGCGTCAACGTCATCGAGCAGGACCTGGACAAGGGGCTGGGCAACTTCGCCAGCGACAGTTTCGACATGGTCGTCATGACCCAGGCCCTGCAGGCCGTGCACTACCCGGACAAGCTGCTCAAGGAAATGCTGCGCGTCGGTCGCGAGTGCATCATCACCTTTCCCAACTTCGGTCACTGGCGTTGCCGCTGGTATCTGGCGAGCAAGGGCCGCATGCCGGTCTCGGAGTTCCTCCCCTACACTTGGTACAACACGCCGAACATCCATTTCTGCACCTTCGAGGACTTCGAGCGCCTCTGCCGTGAACGGGGTGCGCGAGTGCTCGATCGGCTGGCGGTCGACCGCGATCACCGCCATGGCTGGGCCAGCCGACTGTGGCCCAACCTGCTCGGCGAAATCGGCATCTACCGCGTCATCGGACCTGGCCGCTGAGCGGCCGTTTGGACAGGAGAACCACCATGAAACGTGCCCTGATCGTTCTGTTGGCCAGCCTGCTGGCCCTTCCGGCACTGGCCGAGCGCAAGCATAGCGTCGGCGAGTACGACATCCATTACAGCGCCTTCAATTCGGGTTTCCTGCAGCCCGAGGTGGCCGCTGCAGCGGGGCTGGTGCGCAGCAAGAAACAAGGCGTGGTCAACGTATCGGTGCTCAAGCAGGGCAAGCCGGTGCCGGCGCTGGTCAGCGGCAAGGTGAAGAACCTGCTCGGCCAGGACTACCCCTTGCAGTTCAAACAACTCAAGGAAGGCGACGCTGCCATCTACTACCTGGCGCAATTTCCCTTCGATTCGCAGGAGACCCTGCGTTTCAGCCTGAGCGTGCAACCCATGGGTGGCGAGCCGGTCAACTTCGACTTCAACCAGGAATTCTTCCCAGACGAATGATGCCTTTCAACGAACTGGTGCTGGCCAGCCACAACGCCGGCAAGCTCAAGGAACTGCAGGCCATGCTCGGCGCTGCGGTGCGCGTGCGCTCGGTCGGTGAGTTCAGCGACGTGGAGCCCGAAGAGACCGGCCTGTCGTTCATCGAGAACGCGATTCTCAAGGCACGCAACGCGGCACGCGTGTCCGGCCTGCCGGCGCTGGCCGACGACTCGGGCCTGGCCGTGGACGCCCTCGGCGGGGCTCCGGGGATCTATTCGGCACGCTACGCCGATGGCCTGGGCGACGCCGCGAACAACGCCAAGCTGCTGGATGCCCTCAGTCAGGTCCCGGATGCCGAGCGCGGCGCGCAGTTCGTCTGCGCGCTGGCGCTGGTTCGGCATGCCGAGGATCCGCTGCCGATCCTTTGCGAAGGCCTGTGGCACGGACGCATCCTGCACGCCCCGCGCGGCGAGCACGGTTTCGGTTACGACCCGCTGTTCTGGGTACCGGAAGCCGACTGCTCCAGCGCCGAACTGCCGCCCGAGCAGAAGAATCGGCTGAGCCACCGGGCCCGGGCCATGGCGCAGCTGAAAGCGCGACTGGGGATATGATCCCCGCCGCCAGCCAGACACTCCCGGGGTTCGCGCTGCCACCGCTGGCCGCTTACGTGCATATCCCCTGGTGCGTGCGCAAATGCCCGTACTGCGATTTCAACTCGCATACCGCCGATGCGCAGCTGCCCGAGGACGCCTACGTCGCGGCGCTTGAGGCCGACTTGCGCGAAGACCTGGCCTACGTGCAGGGCCGTCGCCTGACCTCGATCTTCTTTGGCGGCGGCACGCCCAGCCTGTTTTCCGCATCGGCGCTGGGGCGCGTACTCGAGATGCTCGAGCGGGCCGTGGGCTTCGCCGACGATATCGAGATCACCCTTGAAGCGAATCCCGGTACGTTCGAGCAGGCCAAATTCCGCGATTACCGCAGCGCCGGCATCAATCGCCTGTCGATTGGCGTACAGAGCTTTCAGGCCGACAAGCTCAAGGCGCTGGGCCGCATCCATGATGGCGCCGAAGCGGTCCGTGCCGCCGATATGGCGCGCACGGCGGGCTTTGAAAACTTCAACCTCGACCTCATGCATGGGCTGCCGGGGCAGAATCTGGCCGATGCACTGCAGGATCTGCAGACCGCCATCGCCCAGCAGCCGACGCACTTGTCGTGGTATCAGCTCACCCTCGAGCCGAACACGGTGTTCTGGAGCCGGCCGCCGCAACTGCCCGAGGACGACCTGCTCTGGGACATCCAGGAAGCCGGCCAACAGACACTGAGCGAAGCCGGCTACCGACAGTACGAAACCTCTGCCTATGCGCAGCCCGGGCGTCAGGCGCGACACAACCTGAACTACTGGACCTTTGGCGACTTTCTAGGGATCGGCGCCGGAGCCCACGCCAAACTGACCCTGGCCGACGGGCGCATCCTGCGGCGTTGGAAGACGCGCTTGCCCAAAGACTATCTGGCGGCCGACAAGGCCTTTCGAGCCGGCGAAAAGTGCCTGCCGGACGAGGAGCTGCCATTCGAGTTCCTGATGAACGTGCTACGGCTCACCGACGGCGTGCCCGCGATGCTGTTCACTGAGCGCACCGGCCTGCCGCTCGAGCGGCTCGCCGAGGGCCGTCGCCAGGCCGAAGCCCGCGGACTGCTCGAGCCGGATGCGCAGCGCCTGCTGGCGACACCGCATGGCCAGCTGTTTCTCAACGACCTGCTGCAACTGTTCCTGCCCTAAGGAAGCCGAATGGACCTCGTACTCGACCTGATCGCCACACTGTCGCGCTGGAGCCGCAGCCATCTGTCGGACATCTCGCTGGCGATCATGGCCACGCTCTTCGTGCTCTTCGGCCCGGCGCTCAATGCCTGGGTACAGAAGAACATCGGCGGCCTGAATTTCATCCTGCGCACCCTGCTTTTCGTGATCTTCTGCGCCGTTGTCTACGGGCTGGGCATCATCTATCTGAGCCCGTGGCTGGCCAAGGGCCTGGCGCAGTTCAACAACTACACGCTGGCGCCCGTGCTGCTTCTGGTGCTGTTCATCATCGGCGTGATCGCCGACCACAACTAGCCCAACGGCATCCGGCTAATCGCCCGCCCCGCTACGCAGGAAACGCTCCAGGTCGATCGGCTCGCCCGGCTGACAATGCAGCTGCCGACGCAGGTCCTCGAACATCGGGTCGTAGTCGGCGGCGTGCAGGCCGAACAACGGCGCCCGAGCCACGCGCAGACCGCGCTGGCGCAAGCGCTGGCCGATCCGCTGCAGGAAGTTGAAGGCCACGTCCCGGTGCATGCGAAAACGCTCGTCGACCGCCACCTGGCCGACCGAGCCATGCAGATGGAAACAGGCCCATTCGGGCACTGCCGCCTCACCCTCGACGTGGTAGTCGAGCGTTAGCTGATAACCGGGAACGGTCTCGGAGGGTAACTGGCTGACTTCCACCTGGCCGGGCTTGAACATGATCGCTGTCCTCCTGCTGGCTCGCTCGCGGGCGATGCGAACGCTGTGGTGCATCGTCCCGCGGCCCGGCAGCGAAGGTGTTGACGGGCATCAAGCCGCGGGGTGTCGCGGCTGACGGCATGCCCGGGCTCGGCTGGGGACCGCCCCGGATGCCTCGATGCCCGTTCGGCCGCGCCACACCGCACGCCAGCGTCCGGCCCACGCGGCAGCCTGCTGAGGATCAGAGCCCGCGGCGCAGTGCCTGCGGCGAGAAGTCGCGCGGCGTCAGTCGCACGTCGAAGTCGTACATGGGTTCGTTGTTGTCCAGGCCATCGACGAAATAGTTGCCATCCTTGAGGTGATACAGCGTCTCCAGCGTGCTGTTGAACATCGGCACCTCGTAATAGCTGATCGGATGGCTTTCCTGCAGGCCGATCAGTTCGCCCTTCTCGTTGTACAGGTCGGCCGCGAGGATCGCCCAGCTGTCCTCGTCGATGTAGAACCGGCGTTTGTCGTAGGAATGGCTGAACCCGGTGCGCAGGGTCGCCTCGACCACCCAGACGCGGTGCCGCTCGTAACGCAGCAGCTCGGGATTGAGCGTGCCCGGACGCACGATATCGTCATAGGCGATGCCCTTCTGGTGCACCGCATAACTGTTGTAGGGCACCAGCATTTCGCGTTTGCCGAGCAGGGTCCATTCGTAGCGATCGGGGGCGCCATTGAAGGAATCCACCACATCGGCGGTTGCCAGGCCGCTGGTGTCCGGCTGCGGCGAGTCGTAGGCCAGCGAAGGCAGACGGCGAACACGGCGGTCGCCCGGGCTGTAGCGCCAGGCCTTGCGGATGGTCAGCACCTGATCGACCGGATCCTGGACCACCAGTGCGGTGCCGGACAGCTTCGAAGGTGCGGTGACGCGATACTTGTAATACAGCAGCGTGTTGTTCAGCTCGCCCTGCGTCATGCCGTCACGGTTGTAGACGTAATAGACGTGGCGATCGCGCTTGATATAGGACGCCTTGCCGCCGATCACCACCGCCTGGTTGTTGATCATGTGGGTCTGGTCGCCCTTGTAATGCAGGATGTGGTTCCAGATCACCTCCATGCCGTCCTGCGGCAGCGGGAAGGGGATGCCGGATGCCGCGCCCTTGATGCCGTTACCGTTGGCGATCAGCTCGGCGCTCTGCGCATTGAAGCGGGTCGCATCATAGATGCGCTGCGGCGCCGCAGCGCTTCGCCGAGTGGGAAATACGCGCAGGTAGAAGTCGGGATGACGCTCGAGCAGATCGCGCAGCCCGGCCGGAAGCAGCTCGGCATACTCGTTCAGGTTGCTCTGATCGACACGATAGAGCGGTGTATCGCTGGCGAACGGATCGGGGTGATGCATGCCCGGCTGGTAGCCGGCCGGTGCTGTCACGCCACCGCTCCACGGCGGAATGGTACCGCTGGCATTACCGGCTCGCTCGGCGCCGAGCGGGGTAAGATCCGTGCCCAGGCGGGCTGCCTGCGTGGCGTCGACCTTGGCATACGCCGACGAAGCGGCACAGGCGGCCAGCAGCAGCGCTCCCAACTTTGCGTTCATCGTCTTCTCCCTGTGGATCGGACGACCGAGCGCTACCCTGCGGGCACCAGCTGCCGTCCGTGGCCTAAGTGTTGGATTGGCGACGAGGACATGGCCCCGCCTGCACCGCTTCTCCGGCGGCTGTGGTCGATCATTCGCAGCGCTGGAACTTCAGGTCCCAGACGCCATGCCCCAGTCGCTCACCGCGCCGCTCGAACTTGGTGATCGGGCGCTCCGGCGGGCGTGGCACGTAACGGCCGTCCTCGGCCAGGTTGCGGTAGCCGGGCGCAGCCATCATCACCTCGAGCATGTGCTCGGCATAGGGCTCCCAGTCGGTAGCCATGTGCAGCACGCCACCGATCTTCAGCTTTTGCCGCACCAGCTCGGCAAATGCCGGCTGCACGATGCGCCGCTTGTGGTGACGGCTCTTGTGCCAGGGGTCGGGGAAGAACAACAGCACCCGATCCAGGCTGGCGTCGGCGACGCATTCACGCAGCACTTCCAGCGCATCGCAACTGTAGATCCGCACGTTTTGCAGATTTTGTGACAGAAGTCCGCTGAGCAGCGCACCGACACCCGGCTTGTGCACCTCGACGCCGATGAAGTCCTGATCGGGCGCTGCCGCCGCCATTTCCAGGGTCGAGTGCCCCATGCCGAAACCGATCTCGAAGGTCCGCGGGGCCTGACGCCCGAATGCCTGGTCGAAGTCGAGCCGGCCGTCGCTCAGCTCCAGGCCGAACCTGGGCCAACCCAGCTCCAGCCCGCGCTGCTGGCCGAGGGTGGTGCGCCCGGCTCGCATCACAAAGCTCTTGATGGTGCGCATGCGCGGCGCAGCGTCAGCCGGTTGCTGCGCCTGTTGGGTTTCATCGGTCATGAACGGCATCCTGAAATGAACGAAGCCGACTCCACAGTCGGCTTCAGGGTCAAGCATCGGCAGTGCGCATGCACCGCCGAGGGGTCAGCGGATCAGCCCTTCCAGCGGCGACGAGGCGCTGGCATAGAGCTTCTTCGGCATGCGTCCGGCGAGATAGGCCAGACGCCCCGCCTCGATCGCATGCTTCATCGCACGCGCCATCAACACCGGGTTCTGCGCATGGGCGATGGCGCTGTTCATCAGCACCGCCTCGCAGCCGAGTTCCATGGCGATGGCGGCGTCCGAAGCGGTGCCGACACCGGCATCGACGAGGACCGGTACGGTTGCCTCTTCGAGGATGATGCGCAGGTTGTACGGATTGCAGATGCCCAGCCCGGTGCCGATCAGGCCGGCCAGCGGCATCACCGCGATGCAGCCCATCTCGGCGAGCTGGCGCGCGATGATCGGGTCGTCGCTGGTATAGACCATGACGTCGAAGCCGTCCTTGACCAGCACCTCGGCGGCCTTGAGGGTCTCGATGACGTTGGGGAACAGGGTCTTCTGGTCGGCCAGCACTTCCAGCTTGACCAGCTTGTGCCCATCGAGCAGCTCGCGCGCCAGGCGGCAGGTCCGCACCGCCTCTTCGGCGGTATAGCAACCGGCAGTGTTCGGCAGGATGGTGTAGCGCTCCGGCGAAATGACGTCGAGCAGGTTCGGCTCGCCCGGGTTCTGGCCGATATTGGTGCGGCGCACCGCCACCGTGACGATTTCGGCGCCGGACGCCTCGATCGCGGTGCGGGTCTCTTCCAGGTCCTTGTACTTGCCGGTACCGACCAGCAGACGCGATTCATAGGTCCGGCCGGCCAGGATAAATGGCTTGTCGTGCGCAACTGCGCTCATCGGGAATTCCTCGTTCGGACGTTGCGGGAAGCGACTGGGTCGCCGGGACTGCGGGCTGCACGGCGCTCAACCGCCGCCGATGGCATGGACCACTTCGACGCGGTCACCTGCCTTCAGGCGCGTTGTGCCGTGCTCGCTACGCGGAACGATGTCCAGATTCAGTTCCACTGCAAGCCGGCGACCGCTCAGCTCCAGCCGCTCGAGCAGATCGGCGACGCTCTGGTCGTCGGGCAGCTCGTAGGGTTCGCCATTCAAGTGAATCTGCATGGGGATCGCCGCCATCGATTGGGGGTCGGGCATTCTAGCCCGAACCTCATCCACGACCAAGGCAAAGGCGCCGGGCTGTTGCTGGCCGGCTAGCGGAGCCGCCAGCCGGCCAGCAGCAGGCAGAACCAGCCCACCATGAAGGCGACGCCCCCGATGGGCGTGACGATGCCGAGCTTGCCTACTCCGGTCAGGGTCAGCAGATAGAGGCTACCGGAGAACAGCAACACGCCGACGGCGAACGACCAGCCGGCTGCAACCGGCAAACGCCCCGGCAGGTAGCGTGTCAGCAGCGCGACGCCGAGCAGCGCCAGCGCATGGACCAGTTGGTAGAGCACGGCGGTCTGAAATACCGCCAGGTATTCGGCAGTCAGCCGGGCGCGCAGACCATGCGCGGCAAACGCGCCAAGGGCGACGCCGGTCAGTCCATAGAAGGCAGAGATCAGCAGGAACGGACGAATCATGACAGGCAACGTGAGCGGGCCGAGGAGGCCGCTATAATGCCCGCTCCTCCCGCCGCCGACCAAGCGCCCATGCTTCGCTCCCTCCTGCACCGCCTACTCAAGCTGCTGTTCTGGTCCGCCGCGCTATCGGCCTTGCTGGTGCTCGCGCTGCGCTGGGTGGCCCCGCCGGTCACGGCGCTGATGATCGAGCGCAAGGTGCAGTCATGGGTCTCCGGGCCGAACATCGACCTGGAGCGCCAGTGGCGCCCCTGGAAAGAACTGCCGGACGACCTGAAGATGGCGGTGATCGCCGCCGAGGATCAGAAGTTTGCCGAGCACTGGGGCTTTGACTTCGCCGCGATCCGCGCGGCCCTGCAGCACAACCAGGCCGGCGGCTCGCTACGCGGCGCCAGCACACTGAGCCAGCAGGTGGCCAAGAACCTGTTTCTCTGGTCGGGCCGCAGCTGGTTGCGAAAGGGCCTGGAGGCCTGGTTCACGGCGCTGATCGAGCTGCTGTGGCCGAAGCAGCGCATTCTCGAGGTCTACCTCAACAGTGTCGAATGGGGCGACGGCATCTTTGGCGCCGAAGCAGCCGCGCGCCACCATTTTGGCCGCGGTGCGCCCTATCTGTCGGCACGCCAGGCCAGCCTGCTCGCCGCCGTGCTGCCCAACCCGCGCAGCTGGAACGCCAGCCGGCCGACCCGCTACATCGAGCGCCGGGCCAGTTGGATCCGCCAGCAGGTTCGCCAGCTAGGCGGTAGCGACTACCTGCGACGCCTTGACCCAGCCGATGGATGACCGACGGCAAGAAAGGCGTGACGCAGTTCATTGAAAATCCATCTATCATTGTGCCGTTTGCACGGCCGCTCGGGCCGCTGCGTGTCCCGCCGGGCGGGGCCTTCATGAAGTACCGGTGACCAGTTTTGAAGATGAACAAGCATCTGCTGCGGCTCAGCCTCGGCTATTTCGCACTCTCCATGCTCTGGCTGCTGTTCAGCGACCCGCTGCTGCATTGGCTGCTGCAGGACGACGATAGCGCCTACCTCTGGCAGCTCGGCAAGGGCACGCTGTTCATCCTGCTCACCAGCTGCATGCTCTATGTGCTCGAACGCCGTCACCTGGGGCGCCTGGCCGCAGAGCAGAAGGCGCTGCGCCTGAAGGAATGCAGCCTGCGCCAGGCGGCCGCGGTGTTCGACAGCACCCTCGAGGGCGTGCTGGTCACCGACCATCGCCAGCACATCATCCATGTGAACCCCGCATTCAGCCGCATCACCGGCTATTCCATCGAGGAAGTGCTGGGCAAGACACCCCGGCTGTTCGCTTCGGGCAAGCACGACCCCGATTTCTACCGCGAGATGTGGCGGATCCTGCAGAAGGACGGCGCCTGGAGCGGCGAGATCTGGAACCGGCGCAAGAGCGGCGAGGTGTACCCGCAGTGGCAGAACCTGCGCTGCATCTATGACGAAGCCGGCCAGATCAGCCACTTCGTTGCGGTGTTCTCCGACCTGTCCGCACTCAAGCGCTCGCAGGACGAACTCGACCAGCTGGCGCACTACGATCCGCTGGTCCGGCTGCCCAACCGCCTACTGTTCAGCGAGCGGGCGACGCAGAGTCTGGAGCGCGCCCGGGCGAGCCGGCGCAGCGGCGCGCTGCTGCTGATCGACTTGGACCATTTCAAGGACATCAACGAAAGTCTCGGCCACAACTTCGGCGATGCCCTGCTGCAGGCCGTGGCGCGCCGCCTGGAGGAATTCGTCCAGCCCGGCATGACCCTGGCGCGACTGGGCGGCGACGAATTCGCCATCCTTCATGAAGACTGCAGCGCCGACCAGGCCGCCGCCCTCGCCTTGCGTGTGCTCGATGCGCTCAACCTGCCGTTCGAGCTGCAGCAGCGCAACCTGTTCACCAGCGCCAGCATCGGCATCGTGCAATACCCCAACGATGTCCGTGACGTCGAGCAGCTGATGCGCAACGGCGACTCGGCGCTGTTCAAGGCCAAGGGCAGCGGACGCTCGACCTACGCGTTCTACAGTCAGGAGCTGACCAGCTTGGCGCAACAGCGCGTCGAGCTGGCCACCGCCCTGCGCCAGGCGCTCGAGCAGCACCAGCTGCGCGTGCACTACCAGCCGATCTATCACCTGGCCACCGGCCGCATTCAGGGGTTCGAGGCGCTGGTGCGCTGGGAACACCCGCAGCACGGCCATGTGTCACCTGCGCTGTTCATTCCGATGGCCGAGGAGAACGGTCTGATCGGAGCCATCGACCGCTGGGTGCTGGAGCAGGCCTGCCGACAGATGCGCCAGTGGCGTGCCCAGGGTCGCCCCGTCGAGTTCGTTGCGGTGAACATTTCCAGCCGCCTGTTCGGCCTTGGCGAGCTCGACCTGCAGGTTGCCACGACGCTGGCTGAAACCGGCCTGGACGCCCGCTATCTCGAACTCGAAATCACCGAGAGCGCCGTGATGCAGGATCCGGACGCCGCCATCGAGCTCCTGCACCGCTTGCGGCAACTCGGGGTGCGGCTGGCCATCGACGACTTCGGCACCGGCTACTCCTCGCTGCTGCGGCTCAAGCGCATGAACGTGCACAAGCTGAAGATCGACCAGGGCTTCGTCTCCGGCCTGCCGGATGACCGCGAGGACGCCGCGATCACCCGTTCGGTAATCGGTCTGGCGCACAACCTGGGGCTGAAGGTGGTCGCCGAGGGCATCGAGCAGGCCGGACAGGCGCGCTTCCTTCTCGAGCAGCAGTGCGATTACGGCCAGGGCTTCGGCCTGGCGCGCCCCTGCGCTGCCGAGGCGATCGACTGGCAACGCGAACTCATGCCCTATGGCCAGCATGAGCGCCAGCATTGCTCGTAACGCCGGTATCAATGGCCCGGGACCGCGGGTAAGCTAGGTGGCACCGCCACGCTGACGTGTCCCCGACCCCGTGGTAGCGGGCCATGATCGAGCCGTAATCCCTCGCGCCCAGCGGCGCCCAGCAGTGAAGGCCATGAGCGACCCTGCCATCGATCCAAGCCCGATACCGGGCCTCAAGCAGTTGTTCGACTGGCGCAACGGCGTTGCCTGGCTGGTGCTGGTTTTCACGCTGCTGGTCCAGCTGGTGCTGTTTCAGCATTTCCAGAACCGCGAAGTGCGCGCAGCACGCCAGCAGTTCCATATGCTCAGCGAAAAGGTCACCGAGTCCATTCGCAAGCGCCTGCTCGATCACGAACAAATCCTGCTCGGCGGCGCCGGGCTGTTCGATGCGAGCGGCACGGTCAGCCGCGAGCAGTGGCGTCTCTATGTGCAGCGCCTGCAGCTGGCCGATCATTATCCCGGTATCCAGGGGGTCGGCTTCAGCCGCGCGATCCGCCCCGAGGAGCTGGAGGCGCACGAGCGTCGGGTGCAGCAAGAAGGGCTTGCCGAGTACGCCGTTCACCCGCCCGGACAGCGACCGCTGTACACCTCGATCGTCTACCTGGAACCGCTCACCGCACGCAATCGCGCCGCGCTGGGCTTCGACATGTATTCCGACCCGGCACGCCGCCAGGCCATGCAGCGCGCGGCCGAGCAAGGCCTGACGAGCATCACCGACAAGGTCACGCTGGTCCAGGAAACCCACGGCAAGACTCAGGCCGGTGTGTTGCTCTACGTGCCGGTCTATCAGCAGGGCATGCCGCTGGGCAGCCCGGAGCAGCGTATGCAGGCGCTCAAGGGCTTCGTCTACAGCCCTTATCGCGTCGGCAATCTGGTCAACGGCATCCTGCGCAACATGGACCTGCCGCTGCAGCTGAACATCTATGCGGGCCAGGGCGAGCGGCCCGAGAAGCGTATCTTCGCCTCCGACGAAGGCCGCACTCCGGCGCTCGGGCAATACAGCGAGCTGCAGCAGCTGCGGGCCTATGGCCAGGTGTGGACGCTGCGCATGACCAGCCTGCCGGAATTCGACGCACGTTTTCACGGCAACTGGGGCACGCTGGTGCTGCTCAGCATCGGCATGAGCCTGTTGCTGTTCTTTCTCACCGCCTCGCTGGCGCTGCGTCACCGCCGCGCCAAGGCGCTGGCCGAGCGCATGACGCAAACGATCCGGCGCAGCAAACACGACCTGCGGCTGAGCGAAGAGCGCCTTTCACTCGCCCTGAAGGGCAGCAATGACGGGCTCTGGGACCTCAATCTGGAAGCCGGCACGCTGTACGCTTCCGCACGCGCCTGGGAGATGCTCGGTTACCGTGCCGAGGAATTCCCCTGCGACCTGCGGCTGTGGGAGCGCTTCGTGGTTGCCGAAGACCTGCCCCACGAGCGTGCACGGCTGGCCAGGACGATGCTGTCGCAGATCGATCATTTCACCGACGAACTGCGCCTGCAGCACAAGAGCGGGCGCATCGTTCCGGTGCTGCTGCGTGGCTATATCCAGCGCGACGCCGATGGCCAGGCCCAGCGCATCACCGGCACCGTGATGGACCTGACCGAACGCAAACGCATCGAGCAACTGAAGAATGAGTTCGTCTCGACGGTCAGCCACGAGCTGCGTACGCCACTGACCTCCATTACCGGCGCGCTCGGCCTGATCAACGGCGGCGCACTCGGCAAGGCGCCTCCGGCCATGCAGCAGATGCTGGAGATCGCCTACCGTAACAGCGTGCGCCTCGGCCACCTGATCAACGATCTGCTGGACATGGAGAAGATCGCCGCCGGCAAGATGACCTTCGACCTGCGCGAACATCGCCTGCCGCAACTGCTCGAAGAGGCGCTGACCAGCACTCAGGGCTTCGCCGAACAGCACGGGGTGCGCTGTACGCTCGAGCCGGTGCCGGACGTGCGCGTCTGGGTCGACGGCCTGCGCCTGCAGCAGGTGCTGAGCAACCTGCTTTCCAATGCCATCAAATTCACCCATCAGGGCGGCGAGGTCCGCGTGCATACCCGGCACGGCGACGGCCGTATCCGCGTCTGCGTAACCGACCAGGGCCCTGGCATCCCGGACAGCTTTCGCAGCCAGGTCTTCACCAAGTTCGCCCAGGCGGACTCTTCGGACAGCCGTACCAAGGCCGGCACCGGGCTCGGCCTGGCGATTACCAAAGAGCTCGTCGAGCGCATGGGCGGCAGCGTCGGTTTCGACAGCGAGGAGGGCCGCGGCTCGACCTTCTGGTTCGAGCTGCCGATTCAGCCGGCAATGGCCAGCGAATCGCCGGAGCAAGGTGATCGCCCGCGTCTGCTGGTTGTCGAGGATGAGCCCGACACCGGCCGCCTGCTGCACCTGATGCTCAGCGAGGGGGGCTATGCGGTCGACCGCGTGCAGAGCCTGGAGCAGGCCCGCGAGTGCCTGGCCAAGGTTCGCTATCAGGCGATGACGCTCGATCTGCACCTGCCCGATGGCAGCGGCCGGCAGTTTCTCGAGGAGATCCGCGCCAACCCGGCGCTAACGGCCCTGCCGGTCGTGGTGATCTCGGCAGCGGCACAGGTCGAGGTGTCCGCTCCGGCCGCGCATCTGTTCTGGCTGCACAAGCCGATCAGCAGCGCGCAGCTGCTCGATACCCTGCAGGCCGCGATCGCCAGCGCCACGCCGGATTGAGCAACACGGCGCACGCCGAACCACGGAAACGAAAACGCGGAGCCTGCACAGGGCAGGCTCCGCGTTCTGGTCGTTGCCGCAATCTCAGGCCTGGATGCAGCTCTTGAGCTTGTTCATCGCGTTCTTTTCAAGCTGACGAATACGCTCGGCGGAGACGTTGTACTTGGCGGCCAGATCATGCAGCGTCGCCTTCTCCTCGCTCAGCCAGCGCTGCTGGAGGATGTCGCGGCTACGCTCGTCCAGGCCTTCCAGCGCTTCGTGCAGGCTGGCCGAAGAGCTGTCGCTCCAGTCGGCGTCCTCGAGCTGGCGCGCCGGGTCGTAGCGCTGGTCTTCGAGGTAGTGGGACGGCGACTGGTAGGCGCTGTCATCGTCCGCATCGTCCAGCGGGTCGAAGGCCATGTCGTGACCGCTGAGACGGCCTTCCATCTCGCGCACCTCGCGCGGTTCGACTCCCAGGCTGTCAGCGACGCGGTTGACCTCGTCATTGCTGAGCCAGGCCAGGCGCTTTTTCTGGCTGCGCAGGTTGAAGAACAGCTTGCGCTGCGCCTTGGTCGTGGCGACCTTGACGATGCGCCAGTTACGCAGGATGAATTCGTGGATCTCGGCCTTGATCCAGTGCACCGCGAAGGACACCAGACGCACGCCCATCTCGGGATTGAAGCGCTTGACCGCTTTCATCAGTCCGACGTTGCCTTCCTGGATCAGGTCGGCCTGGGCCAGCCCGTAGCCCGAGTAGCTGCGAGCGATGTGGACGACGAAGCGCAGGTGCGCAAGGACCATCTGCCGAGCGGCCTCGAGGTCCTGATGATAGAAGAGGCGCTCAGCCAGCTCGCGCTCCTGCTCGACGGTAAGCAGCGGCAGGCTGTTTACGGTCTGCACGTAGGCCTCGAGATTGGCTCCCGGGACCAGGGCGTGAACAGGTTGCAGAGAAGTTGTCATGCAGTTCCTCCAGATGTGAAGCTGCTGCAGTGTAGCACTGGGCCCTATGACTGCAAGGGCTGTGGATAAGTTCCCACAACCCCCGGAAAAAGACCTTTCAAAACAGAAAATTAGCCTACCGCGGCGCCAGCTCGCTGAGGTGCCGCGCGACCGCCAGCCAGGCGCCGATGTAGCCCAGCAGCACGGCACCGACCACCAGCGACAGCGCGTCGCCGGCGGGCACGCCGGCCAGGCCGAAATCGCTGCCGTAGAGCCCGGCGAGCCGTACCACCGCCTCGTTCAGCCAACCCAGGCCGTAAGCCAGCAGGCCCCAGGCGATCAGCCCGGCGCCCAGGCCGTAGATCGCCCCCATGTAGAGAAACGGTCGACGCACGTAACCATCGGTCCCACCGACGAGCTTGACCACCTCGATCTCGGTGCGACGGTTCTCGATATGCAGGCGGATGGTATTGCCGATCACCAGCAGCAGCGTGGCCACCAACAACAGGGTCAGACCAAAGACGAAGCGGTCGCCGAGCTTGAGGATCGCCGTCAGCCGCTCGACCCAGAGCAGATCGAGCTGCGCCTGTTCGACGCCAGGCAGCTCGGCCAGGCTCTGGCGCAGGGCCTCGAGCTTTTCCTTGTCGATTTCCTTCGGCGTCACCAGCACCGAGCCGGGCAGCGGATTATCCGGCAGCTCCCTGAGCGCCTCGCCGATACCCGACAGCTGCTGGAATTCCTCGAGCGCGGCGTCACGACTGATCCACTGCGCCTCAGCCACGTCCGGCATCGCGGCGATCTCGTCGCGCAGGCGCTCGCCCGCGGCGGCGTCAACATCCAGCTTGAGGAACACCGAAATCTGCGCGGCGCGCTGCCAGGAGCCGCCCAGCCGCTCGACGTTGTCGAGCAGCAACGCCAGGCCCATCGGCAGGCTCAGCGCGACGGCCATGACCAGGCAGGTGAAAAAACTGCCGATCGGCTGCTTGAGCAGGCGCCCCAGGCTATCGACGAGGCTGGCGCGGTGGCTCTCCAGCCAGGCATGGAACAGCGTCTTGAAATCCGGCTCGTCGTGTTTCGCTTCGACTTTCTTGACCGAGCCACCGACACGCTCGGCCGTGCTCGGGTTGGCTTTGGCGTCGTTCTTGCGGGATGCGCTCATCGGCCGGCCTCCCCGTCGCCGATCAGGCGACCACGTTGCAGGGTCAGCATGCGGTGACGCATGCGCGCGATCAGGGCCAGGTCGTGGCTGGCGATCAGCACGGTGGTACCGAGACGGTTGATGTCCTCGAACACACCCATGATTTCCGCCGCCAGACGCGGATCGAGGTTACCGGTCGGTTCGTCGGCCAGCAGCAGCGCCGGCCGGTGCACCACCGCGCGGGCGATGCCGACGCGCTGTTGCTGGCCGGTGGAGAGATCCGCGGGAAACTGCAGCGCCTTGTCCTTGAGGCTGACGCGCTCGAGCGCGGTCATCACCCGCTGGCCGATCTCGCGCTTGTTCAGCCCGAGAATCTGCAGCGGCAGGGCGACGTTGTCGAACACCGTGCGGTCGAACAGCAACTGATGATTCTGGAACACCACGCCGATCTGCCGGCGCAGAAAGGGGATCTGCGCGGTGGTGATGCGCGACAGATCCTGCCCGGCCAGCAGCAGCTTGCCGCTGGTCGGGCGCTCCATGGCCAGCAACAGACGCAGCAAGGTGCTCTTGCCCGCGCCGGAATGCCCGGTCACGAAAAGGAACTCGCCCCGCTGCACATGGAACGACAGCTCATGCAGCCCGACGTGGCCGTTGGGATAGCGCTTGCCGACCTGTTCGAAGCGGATCATCGCTCGTCCTGACCGAACAGAGCCTTGACGAAGGCATCGGCCTCGAAGGTGCGCAGGTCGTCGATCCCTTCACCGACGCCGATGTAGCGGATCGGCGTGCCGAACTGCTTGGCCAGCGCGAAGATCACGCCGCCCTTGGCCGTGCCGTCGAGCTTGGTCAGGGCGATGCCACTGAGCTCGACCGCCTGGTTGAACTGGCGGGTCTGGTTGATCGCGTTTTGCCCGGTGCCGGCGTCGAGCACCAGCAGCACTTCATGGGGCGCGGTCTCGTCCAGCTTGCCGATCACCCGGCGCACCTTCTTCAGCTCCTCCATGAGGTTGTCCTTGGTATGCAGACGACCGGCGGTATCGGCGATCAGCACGTCGATGCCGCGCGCCTTGGCCGCCTGCACCGCATCGAAGATGACCGAGGCGGAATCGGCGCCGGTATGCTGGGCAATCACCGGAATACGGTTGCGCTCGCCCCAGACCTGCAGCTGCTCGACTGCCGCGGCGCGGAAGGTATCGCCGGCGGCGAGCATGACCTTCTTGCCTTCGTTCTGCAGCTTCTTGGCAAGCTTGCCGATGGTGGTGGTCTTGCCGACGCCGTTCACCCCGACCACGAGGATCACGTAGGGCTGCTTGGCGCCATCGACGACCAGCGGCTGCTCGACCGGGCGCAGCAGCCCGGCCAGTTCTTCCTGCAGCGCGCGATACAGCGCGCCGCTGTCGGCCAGCTCCTTGCGCGAGACCCGGCGGGTCAGGTTCTGCATGATCGCGCCAGTTGCCTCGACGCCGACGTCGGCGGTCAGCAGGCGTGTTTCCAGCTCTTCGAGCAGGTCGTCATCGATCGCCTTCTTGCCAAGGAACAGACTGGCCATGCCCTCGCCGATGCTGGCGCTGGTCTTGGACAGGCCCTGGCGCAAACGGGCGAAGAAGCCCAGTCGGGTCGGCGCAGCGGGTTCCGGTGCTGCAGCGGTCGGCTGCGTGGGCTCGGCACTCGGTACAGGCCCGGGCTCGGGGAGCTGCACCGAGGGCGGCTCGACCAGCTCAGGGGCGGGCTCGTGCACCGGCGCTTCGTGCGCCTCGGCCAGTTGCTCGCGCTCCGTTTGCTCGGCTTCGCGGTCGGGCTCATCGGCCAGTGGCTGGCTCTCTTCCGGCGGTTCGGTCGCCGGCGGCTCGGCGGCAGGCGTCTGCGGCTTCTTGCGCAACCAGCCGAACAGCCCTTTCTTTTCGCCGGCCTCGGCCGGCGTCTTCTTGTCGTCGTTTGAACCAAACATGCAGACGGTATTCTCAAGGGGGCGTTACGCCGGCAGCCACGCCGCCGGCCGGACGGGGGCTTATCCTAGCACCTACCCGAGCGCCTGCGCCAAAGGCGCCCGAGCCGCGACAGGCCGCCGCGGCAGGCCGCTTCGACCAGCGGCTTTGCCTGGTCGGCGCAGCTCAGTACCATGGCCGCGTGCTGGCGTCGGCACACGGTCTACGCCATCGAATCCGGAATCTTCTGCATGTTCCCGACATTCCGCCGCGCTGCGGCACTGCTGCTCATCGCGCTGCATCTTCCGCTGGCTTCGGCCGCGGACAGCCAGCCCACTCACGAATTCTTCCTCGACAATGGTCTGAAGGTCATCGTGCGCGAAGACCACCGCGCACCGGTCGTCGTCTCTCAGCTCTGGTACAAGGTCGGCTCGAGCTACGAGAGCGCCGGGCTGACCGGCCTGTCCCACGTGGTCGAGCACATGATGTTCAAGGGCAGCGCCAAGCTGGGCCCGGGCGAGGCCTCGCGCATCCTGCGCGAGCTGGGTGCCGAGGAAAACGCCTTTACCAGCAACGACTACACCGCCTACTACCAGGTGCTGGCCCGCGACCGCCTGCCGGTCGCCTTCGAGCTGGAGGCCGACCGCCTGGCCAGCCTGCGCCTGCCACCGGAGGAGTTCGAGCGCGAGATCGAAGTGATCAAGGAAGAACGGCGCCTGCGCACCGATGACAAACCCAGCGCGCTGGCCTTCGAGCGCTTCAAGACGATCGCCTACCCGTCCAGTGACTACCGCAACCCGACGATCGGCTGGATGAGCGACCTGCAGCGCATGACCGTCGACGACCTGCGCACCTGGTACGAGAAATGGTACGCACCGAACAACGCCACCCTCGTGGTGGTTGGCGATGTGACCGCTGAGGAGGTCAGGACCCTGGCCGAGCGCCATTTCGGCCCGGTGGCCCGCCGCGAGATTCCCACCGCCAAGGCTCCGCTGGAGCTTGACGAGCCCGGCGAGCGGCGCCTGACGCTGCATCTGCGCACGCAGCTGCCGAGCCTGCTGATGGCCTTCAACGTGCCCAGCCTGTCCACCGCGGAAAATCCGCGGCAGGTGCATGCACTGCGCCTGATCGCCGCCCTGCTCGACGGCGGCTACAGTGCGCGCCTGGCCGAAACCCTCGAACGCGGCGAGGAGCTGGTGACCAGCGCCTCGGCCTGGTACGACGCCTATACCCGCGGCGACAGCCTGTTCGTGCTCAGCGCCACGCCCAACCTGCAGAAGGGCCACGATCTCGAGGCGGCCGAAGCCGGACTCTGGCGCCAGCTCGAGCGCCTGCAGCAGACGCCGCCGAGCCCCGATGAGCTCGAACGGGTGCGCGCGCAGGTCATCGCCGGCCTGGTCTACGAGCGCGATTCGATCACCCAGCAGGCCACCACCATCGGCCAGCTGGAAACCGTTGGCCTGTCCTGGCGGCTGATGGACGACGAGCTCGCCGCACTCGAGGCGGTGACGCCGCAGGACATCCAGCAGGCGGCGCGCCACTATTTCACCCGCTCGCGAATGAGCGTTACCCACGTATTGCCGGAACAAGGCCTCGAGCAGAAGGAAAGCCAAGATGAATAAGCCAAGCCTGTGGCCGCGCGGCGCCATCGCCCTGCTGCTGGCAGCCTGTCTCGGCCTGTCCGCCTGTGACCAGGCGACCGGCACGAACGCACCGCTGGCGGTCGCTCAGCCCGCCGAATCGGCCAGCGCGCCCACCGCGCCGGTCAAAGAGGCGGAAGACGCCAGCAAGGCCGTCGACGCGGCCGAGCCTCGCCTGGAAACGCTCGAACAGCTGAGCGACAAGCCCCTGGCGCGGCGGCATCTGGACATCCAGACCTGGCGGACCGCCGAAGGCGCCAAGGTGCTCTTCGTGCGCGCGCCCGAGCTACCGATGTTCGACATGCGCCTGACCTTCGCCGCCGGCAGCGCGCAGGACGAAGGCACGCCTGGCCTGGCGCTGCTGACCAACGCGATGCTCAACGAAGGAATCGAAGGCAAGGATGTCAGCGCCATTGCCCGCGGCTTCGAGGATCTGGGCGCCGACTTCAGCAACGGTGCCTACCGTGACATGGGTGTCGTCGGGCTGCGCAGCCTGAGCGCGCCGGACAAGCGCGACGCCGCGCTGGCACTGTTCAGCCAGGTGGTCGGCAAGCCGACCTTTCCGGAGGATTCGCTGCAACGGATCAAGAACCAGCTGCTGGCCGGCTTCGAACTGCAGAAGCAGAACCCCGGCAAGCTGGCCAGCCTGGAGCTGTTCGCCCAGCTCTATGGCGACCATCCCTACGGCCACCCCAGCGAAGGCACCGCCGAATCGATCCCGGCGATCAGCACCGAGCAGCTGCGCGCCTTTCACCAGCGCGCCTACGCCGCCGGCAACCTGGTGATCGCGCTGGTCGGCGATCTCAGCCGGGAGCAGGCCGAGGCGGCCGCGGCCCAGGTCTCCGCCGCGCTTCCGCAAGGCCCGGCGCTGCCGGCGACCGCGGCGCCGAGCGAGCCGCAACCGGGTAAACGGCATATCGAGTTCCCGTCCAACCAGACCCACCTGATGCTCGCCCAGCTCGGCATCGCGCGTGGCAACCCCGACTACGCCGCGCTGTACCTGGGCAACCAGATTCTCGGCGGCGGCGGCTTCGGCACGCGTCTGATGGAAGAAGTGCGCGAGAAGCGCGGGCTGACCTATGGCATCTATTCGGGATTCAGCCCGATGCGTGCCGCAGGGCCTTTCATGATCAGCATGCAGACGCGCGCCGAACTCACCGACGGCTCGCTGCAGCTGGTTCAGCAACTGGTGCGCGACTATCTGGCCAAGGGGCCGAGCGAGGCGGAACTCGAGCGCGCCAAGCGCGAGGTCGCCGGAAGCTTCCCGCTGTCCACCGCGAGCAACGCCGATATCGTCGGCCAACTGGGCAGCATCGGCTTCTACGACCTGCCGCTGACCTACCTTGAAGACTTCATGGAGCAAGTCCAGGCCCTGACGGTCGAACAGGTCAGCCAGGCAATGCGCAAGTACCTGAGCGCCGATGACTTCGTCATCGTTACCGCCGGCCCGAGCGTGGCGCAGCAGCCGCTGCCGCCGCCCACCGACCACCCTGCTGAACGACCCAGCGCAGTTCCGGAGCACTGATGGCCAACCCACCCGTACGCCCCTCCGCCCATGGCGGCAAGGGCCAGCTTCGCATCATCGGCGGCGAATGGCGCTCGCGGCGCTTCGCGTTTCCCGACGCCGACGGGCTGCGGCCGACGCCCGACCGGGTGCGCGAGACGCTGTTCAACTGGCTGATGCCCTACCTGTCAGGAGCGCGCGTGCTGGATCCTTTCACCGGCAGCGGCGCGCTCTATCTCGAGGCACTGTCACGCGGTGCCGGGATGGCCCTGGCGCTGGACACCAATGCCAATGCCATCGCCAGCCTGCGCAAGCACCTGGACACGCTCAACTGTGGCAATGGCCAGCTGCTGCAGAGCGATGCCCTGCGCTATCTGGAAACCCAGGCCGCGACCCCGTTCGATCTGGTCTTTCTCGACCCGCCGTTCAACAAGAACCTGCTGCTGCCGGCCTGCGAGCTGCTCGAAGGCAAGGGCTGGCTGGCCGAGCGCGCCTGGATCTACACCGAAAGCGAGGCGGCGCCGTCGGCACTCGGCCTGCCTGCCAACTGGCGGCTGCACCGCGAGAAAAAGGCCGGCAAGGTGTATTACGCGCTGTGGGAGCGCAACGCCGCCTAGTAGAAATCCACCGTCTGCCCGGCACGGTCGAAAGCGGCGAAGCGACCCACGCTGCCGCTCTCGATGGATGTGACGATCGCCTCGAGGGGTGCCTGCGCATCCTCGCTGCCCGGCGTCAGCCCCCCCACGCCGGGTAGCGCGGCGGCGAACACCAGGTCCCAGGCCTGCCCGGTGCGTTGCGACTCGGCCAGCAGCACGGCGAAGCTCTCCAGCTCTTCCGGCAGCTTGTCCACGCAGAGCACCGGGCGCAGCGAGCCGCCGCCGCCCTCGGCGAACCGTTCGCGCTCGGCGGCGCTGGCATCGTCGGGCAATTCCGCCACGGCGAAGACGAACAGCAACCGCTGCGGCTCGGTCTGCTGGCGGGCGGCGTGCAACAGGTGATCGAAGGAGCAAGGCATCGTGGGTGTTCCCGAGCGTTTCTGGCCAGCCGACACTCTCGGACGGCCCGCCAGGCTTGACCATATCCCCAAAGGCATATGCCCTGCCCACGGCCGTGCATTCAGCGAGCGCATGGCCCTTGCGACGCGACCGGCGGCGGCTTAGCTTCGTGCCATGAACGCCATGCAAGCCCCCGCAGAGCTCCCGTTTCAGCCCGCCTGGTGGCTGCCGGGGCCGCATCTGCAGACGCTATGGAACCCCTTCTTTCGCAAGGCGCCGCGTCTCGAACGCCGGCGTGAGCGACTGTGGCTGGCCGATGGCGATTTCATCGACCTGGACTGGCACGGCCCGCATGAGGCCACGGCGCCACTGGTGCTGGTGCTGCACGGGTTGACCGGCTCGTCCGCATCGCTCTATGTGCTCGGCCTGCAGCAGCGTCTCGCGGCACAGGGCTGGAGCAGCGTGGCGATCAACTGGCGGGGCTGCTCGGGCGAACCGAACCTGCTGCCGCGGGCCTACCACTCGGGCGCCAGCGACGACCTGGCCGAAGTCATCGAGCACCTGCAGGCGTGCCGGCCGCAGGCTGCGTTACACGCGGTGGGTTATTCGCTGGGCGGCAACGTGCTGCTCAAGTACCTGGGCGAGCGCGGCGCCGACTGCCCCGTGCGCGCCGCCGTCGCGGTCTCGGTGCCCTTTCGCCTGGACCAGTGCGCCGACCGCATCGGCCTGGGCTTTTCACGCGTCTATCAGGCGCATTTCATGAAGGCGATGATCGCCTACGTGCGCGACAAGCAGCGTCTGTTCCGCGAGCGCGGCCTCGATCAGCACCTGGCCACGCTCGGCGCACTCGGCACGCTCGACGGCATGCGGACATTCTGGGACTTCGATGGCCGTATCACCGCGCCGCTGCACGGCTTCAGCGATGCCAGCGACTACTACCGACGCGCATCGAGCCGCTACTACCTCGGTGGCATCGCGGTACCGACCCTGCTGATCCAGGCCGAGGACGACCCGTTCGTGTTTCGCCACAGCATTCCCGAGGTGGCCGAACTGTCGCCTTGCACCCAGCTCGAACTGCATCGCCACGGCGGCCACGTCGGCTTCGTCGAAGGCACGCCATTGCGGCCGCGCTACTACCTGGAACGGCGCATCGCCGGCTGGCTCGGCGAACGCCTGCGCAGCGCCGTTCAGCCAGCGCCGAGCACCGCCTCCAGCGGCACGTAGAGGCGCGCGAGCAAGGCGTCGACCTCGCCCCGCGCCGACTCCGTGACAAACGCGGTTTCCAGCGCCAGCAACTGATAGATGCCGCGCCGCAGCTGGGCCTCGTCCAGCTCGCCGGAGTCGCCTCGCACGGTGCCGAGAAAACTGACCCAGGACGTGAGGACGATCCAGGCATTGACCACCAGCGCTTCGATCTGCGCCGGGGTCATGCGCAGCACGCCGATCTCGACAAAGCCTTGATACAGCGTTGCCGCCTGCGCCATGCAGCGCTGCGCAAACTGGCGGTAGCCCTCGGCGAGCTGCGTATCGGCCGCCAGGAGGTGCTCCAGGTCGCGGTGCAGGAAGCGATAGCGCCACATGGCCTCGAGCAGGGCCTCCAGGTAAGCCGCCTTGTCGGCCACGGTCAGCGACCGCTGCTCCGGCAGGCGGAGAAACTCGGCGACACGCCGCTCGTAGGCGCCGAACAGCTCCGCGACGATCGCCTGCTTGTTGCGGAAGTGGTAGTACAGGTTGCCAGGCGAAATGCCCAGGTGCTGGGCGATGTGGTTGGTCGTCACCGCGCGCTCACCCTGGGCGTTGAACAGCTCCAGGCTGGCTTCGATGATGCGATCTCGGGTCTTTGCACGTGGGGCCATGGCAGGCGACTCGAACGGACGACGGCGAAAGAGCGCCACGGTACACGCTCACGCGTCCGGCGGCACGCTGCGTTGACAGATTAGAGCATTTACTCTAGAAATCTCGCATCAGCCCTTGCCGAGCCTGCCCATGCTTGTCGACCAGTCCGCCGAGACCAAGCGCCTCCACGCGCTTTACGCCAGCCAGCGCAGTGCCTACGACAAGCTGCCGATGCCTGACCTCGAGCAGCGCCTGCAATGGCTCGAGGCACTCCATGAGGTCATCGCCAGCCACCAGCAGGCGCTTGTCGAGGCAATCAGCGCCGATTTCGGCAACCGCTCGGCCGACGAGACGCTGCTCGCCGAGGTCATGCCCAGCCTGCACGGCATCCGCCATGCCAAGCGCCATCTGGCCCGCTGGATGAAACCCTCACGGCGCCGGGTCGGGCTGGCCTTCCAGCCGGCCAGCGCGCAGGTGCTCTACCAGCCGCTGGGCGTGGTCGGCATCATCGTGCCGTGGAACTACCCGCTGTATCTGGCCATCGGCCCGCTGATCGGCGCGCTCGCCGCCGGCAACCGGGCGCTGCTGAAGATGAGCGAATCGGCGCCGGCGACCGGCCGCCTGCTGCGCGACCTGCTCGGCCAGGTTTTCGCCGAACACGAAGTTGCGGTGGTGCTGGGCGATGTCGAGACCGGCAAGCAGTTCACCCGCCTGCCCTTCGATCACCTGCTGTTTACCGGCTCCACCGAGGTTGGCCGGCAGGTCATGCAGAGCGCCGCGGCCAACCTGACGCCGGTGACCCTGGAGCTGGGCGGCAAGTCGCCGGCCATCGTCGCGGCCGACGTACCGCTGGAGCAGGCCGCCGAGCGGATCGCCTTCGGCAAGACGCTCAATGCCGGCCAGACCTGCGTTGCGCCCGATTACGTACTGGTTCCCCAGCAGCGCCTGGAAGCCTTTGTCGAGGCCTATCGCCTGGCCGTACAGCGCTTCTTTCCGCAGCTGACCGACAACCCGGACTACACCAGCATCATCAACGAGCGTCAGCTGCTCCGCCTGGAGGGCTACCTGGCCGACGCCCGGGCACGCGGCGCGCTGCTCCTGCCGCTGTTCGACGAGGGCCAGGGCCGGCGCCTGCCGCATCACATCCTGCTAGACGTCAATGACGACATGCAGGTGATGCAGGACGAGATCTTCGGCCCGCTGCTACCGGTACTGCCCTATGCCTCGCTCGACGAGGCGATCGCCTACGTCAATGCGCGCCCCCGGCCCCTGGCGCTCTACTTCTTCGGCTACGATCGCGCCGAGCAGCAGCAGGTCCTCGAGCGGACCCACTCCGGCGGCGTCTGCCTGAACGACACCCTGTTGCACGTCGCCCAGGACGACCTGCCGTTCGGCGGCATCGGCGCCTCGGGCATGGGCCACTACCACGGCCACGAGGGCTTTCTGACCTTCAGCAAGGCCAAGGCCGTGTTCAGCAAGCCGCGCTTCAACGCCGCCCGGCTGATCTATCCGCCCTACGGTGGGCGCCTGCAGCGGCTGATCCGTCAGCTGTTCGTGCGCTGAGGTAATGATGAATCCAGCCCCGACCCTGACGCGCCGGCGACTACTCAAGCTGGGCCTGGGCGGCAGCCTGGTGCTCGGCGGGGTCGGCCTGCTGGCCGGCCTGCAGGGTATCGGCGAGGCGCCGGCCGCCGCGGGGTTCGCGACATTGCGCGAGGGCGATCTACCGCTGCTGAGTCGCCTCGCCGAGGTGGTGCTCGCCGGCAGCGTCGCGCCACCGGCACTGGCCGGCGCGGTCGAGGGCACGCTGGAGGAACTCGACGGCAATCTGGCGCACCTCTCGCCAGCGCTGCTGACGCAGGTTCGGCAGTTGTTCGATCTGCTCGCCCTGCCCGTCACCCGCGGCCCGGCCACCGGGATCTGGGGGCGCTGGGAGGATGCCAGCGACGCGCAGCTCCTCACCTTTCTCGAACGCTGGCGCACCAGCCATTTCGATCTGCTGCGACAGGGCCAGGCGACCCTGCTGCAGCTGATCCAGATGGGCTGGTACGGCCGCCGCGAAGCCTGGGCGCACTGCGGCTACCCCGGCCCACCCACGCTTGGAGCCTGAGCCCATGAGCCTTCCCGACCCCTTCGCCGAGGGCCTGGCCCGCGGCTGGAAGACCCGCAACGGTGCCCGGCTCGAACAGGACCTGACACTCGAAGCCGACGTCGTCATCGTCGGCAGCGGTGCCGGTGGTGCGACCAGCGCAGAGCTGCTCAGTGCCGCGGGCCTGCGCGTGCTGCTGATCGAGGAAGGCCCGCTGCGCAGCAGCCGCGACTTCGACATGCAGGAGACCACCGCCTACCGCAACCTGTACCAGGAAGGCCTGGGCCGGCAGAGCAAGGACGGCGCCATCACCATCCTGCAGGGGCGTGCGGTCGGCGGCACCACGCTGGTCAACTGGACCTCGAGCTTTCGTACGCCGCCGCAGACGCTCGCCCACTGGGCGCGCGAGCATGCCGTCTCCGGTCACTCGGCCGAAGCCATGGCGCCGCTGTTCGCGCGGATGGAAGCACGCCTCGGCGTGGCGCCCTGGGCGGTCGAACCCAACCCGAACAACGATGTCCTGCGTCGCGGCTGTGCGGCACTCGGCTACGAGTGGGGCGTGATCCCGCGCAACGTGCGTGGCTGCTGGAACCTCGGCTACTGCGGCATGGGCTGCCCGACCAACGCCAAGCAGTCGATGCTGGTCACCAGCATCCCGGCGCTGCTCGACAACGGCGGCGAGCTGCTCTACCTCGCCCGCGCCGAGCGCCTGCTGCACGACGGCGAGCGGGTCCGCGCGCTGCAATGCCTGGCCCTGGACGAACGCGGCGTGGCGCCCACCGGCCGGCGCATCGAGGTGCACGCACGTCACTACATCCTCGCCGGGGGCGGCATCAATACCCCGGCGATCCTCAAACGTTCGGCGGCCCCCGACCCGCATGATCGGCTAGGCAGACGCACCTTCCTGCATCTGGTGAATTTTTCCGCGGCGCGCTTCGCCGAACCGATCAAACCCTTCTACGGCGCGCCGCAGTCGATCCACAGCGACCACTTCCTCTGGCCGGACGAAGGCATCGGCTACAAGCTCGAGGTGCCGCCGGTGCATCCGGCACTCGCCGCCACGCTGCTCGGCGGCCTGGGCCAGGACAACGCCCGGCGCATGGCCGAACTGCCGCACACCCACGCCATGATCGCGCTGCTGCGCGACGGCTTTCACCCGCAAAGCGTCGGCGGCCGTGTCGAATTGCGCAGCGACGGCTCGCCGGTGCTCGACTACCCGCTGACCGATTACCTCTGGGACGGTATTCGCCGCGCCTACCTGAGCATGGCCGAGATCCAGTTCGCGGCCGGTGCGCGCGCCGTGCTGCCGCTGCACGGCGACGCCCGCTACGCCAGGAGCCCCGCGGCGGCGCGCGAGCTGATCGCACAGCTGCCGCTGGAGCGCTACCGTGTGCGGCTCGGCAGTGCGCACGTAATGGGCGGCTGCGCCATGGGCGAAGACCCACGCCAGGCGGTGGTCGACAGCCTTGGCCGGCATCATCAGCTGGCCAACCTGTCGATCCATGACGGCTCGGTATTCCCCACCAGCATCGGTGCCAACCCGCAGCTGTCGATCTACGCATTCAGCGCCAAGTTCGCGGATACGCTGGCGAATTCCCTGCGCAAAGCGTGAAATCGCCGCCGATCGCCCGCTTTTTTCGGCTGGGGGATTGATGCTTTACGCTGCCGACTTGCAGCCGCTACCATCGGCACCCCCAACGCCTGCGTCAGGACGCCGCGATGAACCGAGTGTTGTATCCGGGAACCTTCGATCCCATCACCATGGGCCACGCCGACCTGGTCGAGCGCGCCTCGCGCCTGTTCGATCAAGTGATCATCGCCGTGGCGGCGAACCCGAAGAAGAATCCGCTGTTCCCGCTGGAGCAACGCGTCGAGCTGGCCCGCGAAGTCACTCGCCACCTGCCGAACGTCGAGGTGATGGGTTTCTCCACGCTGCTGGCGCACTTCGTCAAGGAGCAACAGGCCAACGTGCTGCTGCGCGGCCTGCGCGCGGTGTCGGACTTCGAGTACGAGTTCCAGCTGGCCAACATGAACCGCCAGCTCGCCCCCGACGTCGAAAGCCTGTTCCTCACGCCCTCGGAGAAGTACTCCTACATCTCTTCGACGCTGGTGCGCGAGATCGCCTCGCTCGAGGGCGATGTCTCCAAGTTCGTGCATCCGGTGGTGATGCAGGCGCTGAAGACGCGCTTCGGTCAGCGCTGATCGACGCGCCCGTGCACGGCGGGCGCGCTTGCGGCACAATTGCGCGTCGTTCTATTGCTGTGCCATGACAAGAGCCATGGCGGGAGTCCGCTTCGATGTCCCTGAAAATCACCGATGACTGCATCAACTGCGACGTTTGCGAGCCCGAGTGCCCGAACGGCGCGATTTCCCAGGGCGAGGAAATCTACGTCATCGACCCCAACCTGTGCACCGAGTGCGTTGGCCACTACGACGAGCCGCAGTGTCAGCAGGTGTGCCCGGTAGACTGCATTCCGCTCGACGAGAACAACGTCGAGAGCAAGGACGAACTGATGCAGAAGTACCTGATCATCACCGGCAAGGCCTGATGGTCGGCGCGGCACGGGTCGGCGGCGGCGCCCTGCGCCACCTGACCGGTGCCTGCCTTTCCCTCCTCCTGCTGGCCTGCACGGCGCAGGCCGCAGTTCCCGAACGCGGTGCCGTGGCCACGGCGCATCCATTGGCCAGCGAAGTCGGCCGCGACATTCTCGCCAGCGGCGGCAACGCCTTCGATGCCGCGGTGGCCGTCACCGCCGCGCTGGCCGTGGTCGAGCCCTACGGTTCCGGGCTGGGCGGCGGCGGCTTCTTCCTGCTGCGCGAAGCCGGCGAGCCACCGCACTACCGGTTTCTCGACGCCCGCGAACGCGCGCCACTGCAGGCGAACGCCGATCTCTACCGCCGTGACGGCCAGGTGCGCCGCGAACTCTCGCTCAACGGCCCGCTGGCCGCCGCGATTCCCGGCACGCCGGCGGTGCTGGTCGAGCTCGCCGAGCGCCGTGGTCGCCTGCCGCTGCAGCGCAGCCTGGCGGCCGCGATCGCGCTCGCCGAAGGCGGCTTCGAGGTCGACTCGGTGTATCGGCAGCGCGCCGGCTGGCGCCTGGACGCGCTGCGCGACGACGCCGAGAGCGCCCGCCTGTTCCTCCACGCAGGTGACCTGCCCCCGCTCGGTCATCGGCTGCGCCAGCCCGAGCTCGCCGCCACACTGCGGCTACTCGCCGACAAAGGGCATGACGGTTTCTACCGCGGCCCACTCGCCGAGCGCCTGGTCGAGGGCGTGCGCGCCGCCGGCGGCATCTGGACGCTGGACGATCTGGCCGGCTACCGCACCGTCGAGCGCGAACCGCTGCGCTTCGCCATCGATACGCGCCACGAGCTGATCGGCGCCCCGCCGCCCTCTGCCGGTGGGCTGATCCTGGCGCAGAGCCTCGGCCTGTTGCAGCGCCTGGACTGGCGCGCCAGCGATGGCGTCGAGCGCAGCCATCTGATCATCGAATCCTTGCGCCGGGCCTACCGCGACCGCGGCGAGCTGGGCGATCCGGACTTCGTCGAACCGCCGCTCGCCCGGCTGCTCGCCCCGTCCTACCTGGATCGGCTTGCCGCGGGCATCGACCGCACCCGGGCCACGCCGAGCGCCGAGCTGCCACCCGCCTCGCCCTGGCGCGAAGGCGAGCACACCACCCATTTCGCGGTGATGGATGCCGAGGGCAATGCGGTGGCCGCCACCCTGTCGCTGAACATGATGTTCGGCGCCGCGTTCACCGTGCCCGGCACCGGCGTGCTGCTCAACGACGAGATGGACGACTTTGCCGCGGACATCGAAGGCAGCAATGCCTATGGCCTCGTCGGCAGCCAGGCCAACGCCATCGCGGGCGGCAAGCGACCCCTGTCGAGCATGAGCCCGACCTTTATCGAGAGCGACGCGGCCATGGCCAGCTTCGGCACGCCTGGCGGCAGTCGCATCCCCAGCATGGTGCTGCTGTCGGTGCTTGCTTATCTGGAGGGCTGGCCCGTCGAGGCTTGGCCGGCGGTGCCGCGTTTCCACCACCAGTACCTGCCGGACCGGGTGCAGTACGAGGCCGACGCGTTCGACGAGTCGCAGCTTGCCGCACTGCGCGCTCGCGGCCACCGGCTGAGCCCGATCGAGCGTGACTACGGCAACCAGCAGGTGCTGTTCTGGGACAAGCGCAGCGGTGCGGTACAGGCCGCCAGCGATCCGCGCGGGGTCGGCCGCGCCCTCACGGTGCCGGCTACGCCTGCACGATGACCGGGCCGTCGTCGGCCTCCACACTGCGCAGCTGCCGGGTCAGTTCCTGCGCATCGCCTAGCATCAGGGCATTGCGCAAACTCTGGATGATGCGGCTGGCGTAACCCAGGTCGTTCATCAGCGAGCTCATCTGCAGACCATCGAGGGTGTGGTTGCGGACCGCCTCGAACAACCGCCGCCGGAATGCCGCATCGAAGCTCGCCGCCTGATCGTCCAGCCATGCCAGGCGCTCCCGCCAACGCTCCTCGGGCAGCTCGGAACGACTCAGCGCACGGATCTCCTGCAGCGCCTGGAGCAGATGGCGACGCAATTCGACGTAGGCCTGGCGTGCCGCCGATTCGTCGCCACGCAGGTAGTGGCCCAGGTTCTTCTGCAGATGCTTGCTGTCCTTGACCGCATCGACCAGCTGCAGCGCAGCCACCTGGCTGCTCAGCCAGAAGCTCTGGTGCTGCTCGTCGAGCGGCGTGTCCAGCCGTCCCATGAAGGCCAGCAGGTCGCCGTAGACGCCCTTGATGTGTCGCTGGTAGAGCTGTTCGGCATCCAGCGACTGGTCGCTCGGGCGCCCTGCCAGCAGGGCGTCGTCGAGCCGCTCCGGATGCTGCAGCAGATCGATCGGCAGATAGATCGCATGGCAGATCACCTCCAGGCTCAGCCGGGTCAGGTGCTGCAGCTCCTGCGCCACGGCGCTGGCCGCCGAGTCGGCGGAATCCAGGGCCCGCTCGCTGAGGTAGCGCGCATGGGTCTGCTGCGGCGGGGCCACTGGCTGGGCCAACTCGGTAATCAGCACGGCCGGCTCGCGGCGCTCGGGCAACAGCCGCTCGAGCAGGTGCGCCAGCCGTGCCTGCCAGAACCAGAACAGGGCGACGCCCAGGGCATTGAACAGCGTGTGGAACAGCGCCAGCTGAATCAGCGCGTTGTCACCCAGGCCCAGCGGCTCGCTCAGCCAGTGCACCACCCAGGTCAGCGGCGCGAGCAGCGCCAGGGCGACCACTGCGGTCACCACATTGAAGATCACATGCGCCAGCGCCAGGCGCTGACCACAGCGGTTGCCGCCGAGCGAGCCGACAAAGGCGGTCGTCACGCTCGTGCCGACGTTGGCGCCGATGGCGATCGCCAGCGCCGGCCCCAGGGTCAGCTGCCCGGCGCCGAGTGCGGCGAGCGTCAGCATCAGCGTGGCGTGGCTCGACTGCAGCACCACGGTGGCCAGCAGGCCGACCGCGACGAAGCCCAGCTGGCCGGCCAGCCCCTCGGCCTGGTACGCGGAAAAGTCCGCCGCGCCACCGAAACCGGCGAAACCGTCCTTGATCTGATCGATCCCGAGAAAGATGAAGGCAATGCCGAGCAGCACGCGACCGATGCCCTTGCCGCGCTCACCGGTGAACCCGGCGAGCACACCGACCACCAGCAATGGCAGTGCCAGCGGGCTCAGGCTGAGGTTGTGGCCGAGCAGCGCCAGCAGCCAGATGCCACTGGTCGAGCCCAGGTTGGCGCCGAACAGAATGGCGATGCCGCCGGCCAGCTGGATCAGTCCGGTGCTGATGAAAGCGATGGTCAGCAGCGACACCAGGGTGCTCGACTGCAGCAGCATGGTGCCGCTGATGCCGAACATCAGGCCTTTGAAGGGGGTCGCGGTGGCGCGCCCGAGCAGCTGCTCCAGGCGGCTGCCGGCCAGCTGGCGCAGGCCTTCCTCCAGGCACTGCATGCCGAACAGGAAGAGCGCGAGACCGGCGCAGAGTTCGAGCCAGCCATGGCTGGCCCAGAATGACCAGAACAGCGCCAGGGCGCCGATCAGCGGCAGGACAATCTTGAGAAATCGCTTCAAGGAGGGGCTTCGCTTTGCACATCGCGGTGCGGGCAAAGCCTACTGCAAGGTCACCGCGGCCGGAAGGGTCAACCCCCACCGGCCGCATGGTCTTTAGTCTTGGTTGCCGTAGCCGCTGCGCGTGCAACCCAGGCAGCGCACGAATGCCGCCTTGCCAGGCTCGACCACCAGTGCCTGGCCGGCCTCAGCGACGTTACCGCCCAGTGCGCTGAACGGCAGGCTGACCACGAACAGGCCGGCGCCAATGACGGTGGCGCCGATCAGCAGCGGCCGGGCGATGACCAGATCGCCGATCATCGAATAGGCCTTGGGCGCCTCGACGTTGTAGATCGGATCGGCCGTGCTGTTCTGCTCGACCACCTGGGCGTGCGCCGGCAGGGCCAGCATTCCGGTGGTCAGGGCCAGCACAGCAGCAGTGGAGCGGAACAGTTTCATGATGTGGTCCTTCAGCTGTGAAACGAGGCGTTATCGTTGTCGCCGCACTATAGCAGCGGCCACGGCGCCTTAGTCGTGAACACCGTCAATGCACGCGCTGCCGGGTCAGCGCTGGCAGCGACCGCAGTAGACACTGGCGCGCTGGCCGAGACGGACCTCGCGCAGCGTACTGCCGCACAGCTTGCAGAACGCACCGCCACGTCCGTAGACGAACAGCTCCTGCTGGAAGTAGCCGGGCTTGCCGTCGCCGCCGACGAAGTCGCGCAGCGTCGTGCCGCCGCGCTCGATGGCCATGGCCAGGATGCGCTTGATCTCAGCGGCCAGGCGCTCGTAGCGCGCCCGCGAAATGCCGCCTGCCGGGCGCCGCGGATCGATGCCGGCGGCGAACAATGCCTCGCTCGCATAGATATTGCCGACACCGACCACCACGGCGTTGTCCATGATGAACGGCTTGACCGCCATGCTGCGCCCGCGCGACAGCTCGTACAGCCGGCGGCCATCGAAGCCCTCGTCCAGCGGCTCGGGGCCGAGGCTGGCGAGCAGCGGATGCTCGAGCGGCAGCTCGCTCCAGAGCAGCGCACCGAAGCGACGCGGGTCGGTGTAGCGCAGCGCCTGCCCCGAACCGAGCAGGATGTCGACGTGCTCGTGCTTGGCCGCCGGCAGCTCCGCCGGCACCAGACGCAGGCTGCCGGACATACCCAGATGGGCGATCAGCGTGCCGCTCTGTACGCGGATCAACAGGTACTTGGCGCGCCGCTCCACCGCCTCGATACGCTGGCCGGACAGGCGCACGTCGAGGTCCTCGGGAATCGGCCAGCGCAGGCGCCGGTCGCGCACGACGACACGCTCGACCGTCTGGCCGAGCAGATGCGGCGCGATGCCGCGACGGGTGGTTTCGACTTCGGGGAGTTCGGGCATGACGGCAGGTGACGGCGGTACAGAGGCGCGACCTTAGCAGCTAATGCCGCGACGGTCAGCCGACGCCCAGCTCGCGGATGCTCTCCTCGAGGCACTCGAAGTCGTATTCGGACAGACCGACGTAGTCGAGGACCAGATGCGCGATGCTGTCCCATTCGTGGTCTTCGGCCTGGCCACCGAGCACGCGATGGCAGGCGCAGATGTGCTCGGCCATCTTGAGGATCGCCAGCAGCGTCTTGAGCTGCGCGTCGCGCCCCGAATCGTCGGCGAACAGCGACAGCGCGTTGTGATGGTTGGCGATGGCGTCGCACAGATGCAGCGGCAGGTTCCAGGACTTGGCGGTGAAGTAGCCGACCACCGCGTGGTTGGTCGACAGCACGCGGTTCTCGATGTCGACGATGCGCTGCTCGGCATCGGTGCTGGCATAGGCCTCTTCGAGCACCGCCATGTACTGCGGGAAGCGCTTGAGCATCAGCGGAATGCCGCAGTTGTGGAACAGGCCCAGGGCGTAGGCCTCATCCGGCGACTGGTAGCCAATGCGCTTGGCCAGCGTCAGGCTGGTCATGGCGACGTCCTGCGCGGTGTCCCAGAAGCGGTTCAGGGTGACGATCGTCTCATCGGTCATTTCCCCCTTGATCGACTGCGCGTTGATCAGGTTGATCACCGTGTCGCAGCCCAGCAGGTTGACCGCCTGCTGGATCGAGGCGATGCGGTTGGTCAGCCCGAAGAACTTCGAATTGACGATCTTCAGCAGCGCGCCGGAGAGCCCCGGGTCCTGGCTGATCAGCCGGGCAATGGTCTTCAGGTCGGGCACCGGCATGACCTGCTCCATCTGCAGGTCGACCATGATCTGCGGTTGCGGCGGCACGCTGATGCCCTGCAGGACATGGCGAATCTGTTCGGCGGTGAGTTCGACGGCCATCGGAAAAGCTCGGCGGGTGGGCGGCAAAGTGCCAGCGGAAAATCGGCCGAACTTTGGCCGAGAAGGCGGTCGGATTTCAAGTGACTCGCGATCGGCGAACGTCCTTTTCCAAGACCGAGGAGGCAACTACATGGCCAGACTGCAAGGCAAACGCGTGGCGATCCTGGTGACCGACGGCTTCGAGCAGGTCGAGATGACCGGCCCGAAGGAGGCCCTCGAGCAGGCCGGCGCCAGCGCCGAAATCCTTTCGGCCAAGAGCGGCACGGTGCGCGGTTGGAACCACACCACACCGGCCGACGAGTTCAAGGTCGACCACAGCTTCGACCGCGTCCGCGCCGAGGACTACGACGCTCTGGTGCTGCCCGGCGGCGTGGTCAACTCGGACAATATCCGCATGGACGAGATGGCCCAGGCGCTGGTGCGCGACGCAGCGCGCGCCAGCAAACCCATCGCCGTGATCTGCCACGGCGGCTGGCTGCTGATCTCCGCCGACCTGGTGCGCGGCAAGCGCATGACCAGCTGGCCTTCGCTGGCCGACGACCTGCGCAATGCCGGCGCCGACTGGGTCGACCAGCAGGTGGTGGTCGACGGGCACCTGATCAGCAGCCGCAAGCCGGACGACATTCCGGCCTTCAGCAAGGCCCTGGTCGAGGCGCTCGGCGGCTAGCGGCCGAGGCTAGCAGGCGACTGCGGCGATTCCGACCGGCGCAGTCGCCTGCGCTCGTTTAGAATGCCCGCCCCCTCATCTGGAGCCGCCCATGTCCCTGCCCAGCCTGCGCCTCAAAGCCAATGCCGACCGCCGCCTGCGCGCCGGCCATCTGTGGATCTTCAGCAACGAAGTGGACACCGCGGCAACGCCGCTCGGCGCCTTTGTCGCCGGCGACCAGGCTGTGCTCGAGGCCGCCAATGGCAAGCCGCTGGGCATCGTCGGCGTCTCGCCGAACAACCTGATCTGCGCGCGCCTGCTGTCGCGTGACCTCAAGCACAGCCTAGACAAGTCGCTGCTGGTGCATCGCATCCAGGTAGCCCTGAGCCTGCGCGAACGGCTGTTCGAGGTGCCCTGCTACCGCCTGGTGTACGGCGACGCCGACCTGCTGCCCGGCCTGGTGGTCGACCGCTTCCACGACATTCTCGTCGTACAGCTCGCCTCGGCGACCATGGAGCGCAACAGGGATGCCGTGCTCGAAGCACTGGTTCAGGTGCTCAAGCCGCGCGGCGTGCTGTGGAAGAACGATTCCAGCGCGCGCGATGCCGAGGGCCTGGAGCACTACGTCGAGACCGCCTTCGGCGTGGTGCCCGAGTGGGTCGCGCTGGAGGAAAACGGCGTGAAATTCGAGGCGCCCGTGGTGGCCGGGCAGAAGACCGGCTGGTTCTACGACCATCGCATGAATCGCGCGCGCCTGGCGCCCTACGTCAAGGGCAAGCGGGTACTCGACCTGTTCAGCTACATCGGCGGCTGGGGCGTGCAGGCGGCGGCCTTTGGTGCCAGCGAAGTGTTCTGCGTCGACGCCTCGGCCTTTGCCCTCGATGGTGTCGAGCGCAATGCGGCACTCAACGGGCTGAGCGAGAAAATGACCTGCGTCGAGGGCGATGCCTTCGAGGCGATGAAGGAGCTCAAGGCGGCCGAGGAACGCTTCGATGTGGTGATCACCGACCCGCCCGCCTTCATCAAGCGCAAGAAGGATCTGAAGAACGGCGAGGCGGCCTATCGTCGCCTGAACGAAACCGCCATGCGCCTGCTGACCAAGGACGGCATCCTGGTCAGCGCCAGCTGTTCGATGCACCTGCCCGAGGACGATCTGCAGAACATCCTGCTCTCCTCGGCGCGGCATCTGGATCGCAACATCCAGCTGCTCGAACGCGGCGCTCAGGGCCCGGACCATCCGGTGCATCCGGCGATCCCGGAGACGCGCTACATCAAGAGCCTGACCTGCCGCCTGCTGCCCAACAGCTGAGTTTCACTCGACCCGCTCCGGGGTCGGCTGCGCGCGGGGCGCCTGCGGCACGAGCTGCTCGATCGCCTGATCGAGCTGCTTCAGACACATGTCGATGATGCAGTCGCGCTGGCCGCTGTCCCAGTCCATGGTCGCCAGCATGCGGATCAGGTCCAGGGCGCCCTGCTCGGCAATCAGCATGCCGTGTCGACCAAGAGCATGCGCCCGTGCAGTTGCAGGCGCAGCGGCTCACGGCTGCTGATCACCGCGCCGCGGGCCAGCAGGCAATCGATATGTTCGCGCAGCGCATGCAGGCTGCGCCGCTCGCCTTGAAGTTCGCTCATTCCGTTATGTCACCTTGCCATCCCTTGCCATGGCATTGTGACATCGGTCACGCACCGGAAGACACAACCCGAGCAGCGCCTTTTCGCCACGCGCCGGGCGCAGCCTTGGCGCGGCGGGGGGCCGGGCGTAGAATCGACCCTCTTCGCCAGTCATCCCCCGGCGTGCTTGTGAGCCGGCCGCCCACGCGGTGATCCCGCGGACCGGTCATCGACAGACGCACGGCTACCGCCGTTTGCATGCAGCGCGCGAGGCGCTCACGCTACCCTAATCGCCCCCTGATCAGCCGCAGGAACCGTCATGCCTGACTACCGCTCGAAAACCTCCACCCACGGCCGCAACATGGCCGGCGCCCGTGCCCTGTGGCGCGCCACCGGCATGAAGGACGAGGACTTCAAGAAGCCGATCATCGCCATCGCCAACTCCTTCACCCAGTTCGTGCCCGGCCACGTGCACCTGAAGGACCTCGGCCAGCTGGTCGCCCGCGAGATCGAGAAGGCCGGCGGCGTGGCCAAGGAATTCAACACCATCGCCGTGGACGACGGCATCGCCATGGGCCACGACGGCATGCTCTATTCGCTGCCGAGCCGCGAGATCATCGCCGACTCGGTCGAGTACATGGTCAACGCCCACTGCGCCGATGCACTGGTGTGCATCTCCAACTGCGACAAGATCACCCCCGGCATGCTGATGGCCGCCCTGCGCCTGAACATCCCGGTGGTGTTCGTTTCCGGCGGGCCGATGGAAGCGGGCAAGACCAAGCTGGCCAGCCACGGCCTGGACCTGGTCGATGCCATGGTCGCCGCCGCGGACGACTCCTGCTCCGACGAGACCGTTGCCGAGTACGAGCGCAGCGCCTGCCCGACCTGCGGCTCCTGCTCCGGCATGTTCACCGCCAACTCGATGAATTGCCTGACCGAAGCCCTCGGCCTGTCGCTGCCGGGCAACGGCACCACGCTGGCCACCCACGCCGACCGCGAGCAGCTGTTCCTGCGCGCCGGGCGCCTGATCGTCGAGCTGTGCCAGCGCTATTACGGCCAAGGCGATGCCTCCGTGCTGCCGCGCGAGATCGCCAGCTTCGCGGCGTTCGAGAACGCCATGACCCTGGATATCGCCATGGGCGGCTCGACCAACACCATCCTGCACCTGCTCGCCGCCGCGCAGGAGGCCGAGGTCGACTTCAACCTGCGCCACATCGACCAGCTGTCGCGCCGAGTGCCGCAGCTGTGCAAGGTGGCGCCGAACATCCAGAAGTACCACATGGAAGACGTGCACCGTGCCGGCGGCATCTTCTCCATCCTCGGCGAACTGGCCCGCGGCGGCCTGCTCAACACCCAGGTCCCGACCGTGCACAGCCGGACCCTGGCGGAAGGTATCGCCGAGTGGGACATCACCCAGACCGCCGATGAAGCGGTGCATACCTTCTTCAAGGCCGGCCCGGCCGGCATCCCGAGCCAGGTCGCCTTCAGCCAGAGCACGCGCTGGCCGAGCCTGGATACCGACCGCGCCGAGGGCTGCATCCGCAGTGTCGACAATGCCTACTCGCAGGAAGGCGGCCTCGCGGTGCTGTACGGCAACATCGCCCTGGACGGCTGCGTGGTGAAGACCGCCGGCGTCGACGAGTCGATTCTCGTCTTCGAAGGCACGGCGAAGATCTACGAAAGCCAGGACGCCGCGGTGAAGGGCATCCTTGCCGACGAGGTGAAGCCGGGCGACGTGGTCATCATCCGCTACGAAGGGCCGAAGGGCGGCCCGGGCATGCAGGAAATGCTCTACCCGACCTCGTATCTCAAGTCCAAGGGCCTGGGCAAGCAGTGCGCCCTGCTCACCGACGGTCGCTTCTCCGGCGGCACCTCGGGCCTGTCGATCGGCCACGTCTCGCCGGAAGCGGCAGCCGGCGGCGCCATCGGCCTGGTCGAGGACGGCGACAAGATCCTCATCGACATTCCCAACCGCAGCATCAACCTGCTGGTCGATGACGAGCAGCTCAAGGCCCGTCGCCTGCACCAAGACCACAAGGGCTGGAAACCGGTGCAGCCGCGCGCACGCAAGGTCAGCACCGCACTGAAGGCCTACGCCCTGCTCGCCACCAGCGCCGACAAGGGCGCAGTGCGCAACAAGGCGCTACTCGACGGCTGAGCCCGCCGTCCAGCCTGAACAGCCCGGCCTCGCGCCGGGCTGTTTCGTTTCGGCCGGCGCTGTGCGGCCGTCCGGTGCGCCGGTAGAATCGCGGCTTTTTCCCGGACCTGCCCCATGAACGCGCACTCTTCCGACGCACCGGCCACCCATGACCTGGTCCTTGGCCTGGACGACAAACCGCGGCCCTGGGTCGCCTTTCTCGCTGCGCTGCAGCATCTGCTGGCGATCATCGTGCCGATCGTCACGCCGGGCCTGCTGATCTGTCAGGCCATCGGCGTGTCGCCACGCGACACCAATATCATCGTCTCCATGTCGCTGGTGATTTCCGGCATCGCCACCTTTGTGCAGTGCCGCCGCTTCGGTCCGCTGGGGGCGGGCCTGTTGATCGTGCAGGGCACCAGCTTCAACTTCGTCGGCCCGCTGATCGCCGGCGGCGTGCTGATGGTCAAGGACGGCACGCCGGTCGAGGCGGTGATGGCAGCGATCTTCGGTGTGGTGATCGCCGGTTCCTTCGTCGAGATGGGCGTGTCGCGCGTGCTGCCGTTCGTCAAGCGACTGATCAACCCGCTGGTGACCGGCATCGTGGTGCTGATGATCGGCCTCACCCTGATCAAGGTCGGGCTGATCAGCATGGGCGGCGGCTTCGCCGCAATGGGCGACGGCAGCTTCGCCAACGGCGAGAACCTGCTGCTCTCGGGTGTGGTGCTCGGCGCCATCGTCGTTCTCAACCGGCTGCCGGTGGTGTGGATGCGCAGCTGCGCCATCATCATCGCGCTGGCCATTGGTTACGCGCTGGCCGCCTGGCTGGGCCGGCTGGACTTCAGCGGCATGCACCAGGCCGCGCTGTTCCAGGTACCGATGCCGCTGCACTTCGGCCTGAGTTTCTCCTGGAGCCTGTTCATTCCGATGGTGGTGATCTACCTGGTGACTTCGCTCGAAGCCATCGGCGACATCACCGCCACCAGCAAGCTGTCACGCCAGCCGGTCGAGGGCCCGCTGTGGATGCAGCGGATCAAGGGCGGCGTGCTGGTCAACGGCGCCAACTCGCTGCTGGCCGGGCTGTTCAACACCTTTCCGAGCTCGGTGTTCGCGCAGAACAACGGCATCATCCAGCTGACCGGCATCGCCAGCCGCTACGTGGGCATGTGGATTGCGGCGATGCTGGTGATCCTCGGCCTGTTCCCGGTGGTCGCCGGCGTGCTGCAGGCCGTCCCCGAGCCGGTGCTCGGCGGCGCCGCGCTGGTGATGTTCGGGGCTGTGGCCGCCGCCGGCATCAACATCCTCGCCGGCGTACAGCTCGATCGTCGCGCCCTGCTGATCATCGCTGTCTCGCTGGCGCTGGGCCTGGGCTTTTCCCAGGTGCCGGAATTCCTCGCGCACCTGCCGGCGGCACTGCGCAACGTACTGGAGTCGGGCGTCGCCACCGGCGGCATCTGCGCCCTGCTGATGAACTGGTTCCTGCCCGAGACGCCGCCGGTCGCCGAACGCCGCTGAAGGGTCAGGCGTGCTGCGCCAGCTCCAGCAGGCGCGCACGCCAGTCGACACCCTTGGGCAGGGCGAGAAACGATGGGTTCAGGTAGCCCTCGCGCGCCGCGTAGCGAAGCGGCGCGCCAGTGACCTTGATGACCTCGCCGCCGGCACCTTCGAGCACACCCTGGGCGGCCGCCGTGTCCCACTGCGAGGTCGGCGCCAGGCGCGGGTAGCAGTCGGCCTTGCCTTCGGCCAGCAGGCAGAACTTCAGCGAGCTGCCGACGTTGGCCAGCGCCAGGTCACCGAAGCGCTCGCGCAGGCTGCTGACCAGGTGCTCCTGCGCCGGGCTGCTGTGCCGACGGCTGGCGACCAGGGTGAAGCGCTCATGCGGCGCCTGCCGCACACGCAGCGGCTGGCTGCTGCCATCGGCCTCGCTGCGCCAGGCGCCGAACTCGGCGCCACCGTAGTAGCAACGCCCGCTGGCGGGGATGCCGACCACGCCGAAGCGCACCACGCCACGCTCGATCAGCGCCACGTTGACGGTGAACTCGTCGCTGCCGGCAATGAACTCCTTGGTGCCGTCCAGCGGATCGACCAGCCACCAGCGCTGCCAGCCGGCACGCTCGGTCAGCGGCAGCTGGCAGTCCTCTTCGGACAGCACCGGAATGCCACCGTCGAGCGCTCGCAGCCCCTCGACGAGCACATCGTGCGCCGCCAGGTCGGCCGCGGTCACCGGCGAGTCGTCGGCCTTGGCGGTAACCGCGAGTTCGCGGCGCCAGTGTGGCAGAATCGCATCGCCGGCCTTGCGCACCAGCTCGATGACCGAAGGCAGATAGGGATGGCTCATGCGGCGAACTCCCCGCGTTGGGTCAGTAGATCGCGCGCCAGGTACAGCGCGGCCAGCGCCCGCCCCTCGCTGAACTGCGGGTGCTGCACGAGGCTCGACAGCTCGGCCAGGTCGAAGCGCTCGACACGCATCGGCTCCGGCTCGTCGCCGGGCAGGTGCTCGACATACAGGTCGCGCGCCAGGACCACTTGGATCTTCTGGCTCATGTAACCGGGCGACAGCGACAGCTCGGCGAGAAACTCCAGCTGACGCGCACCAAAGCCGGCTTCCTCCTTCAGCTCGCGATTGGCCGCCTCGAGCACATCCTCGCCGGGCTCGATCAGCCCCTTGGGCAGCGACAGCTCGTAGCTGTCGGTCCCGCCGCAATATTCCTCGACCAGCAGCACGCTGCGCGCATCGGCCATGGCGACGATCATCACCGCGCCGTAGCCCGAACCCCGGCTGACCAGGCGTTCGTAGGTGCGCTCCACGCCGTTGGAGAACCGCAGCTGCAGCTCCTCGACGCGGAACAGGCGGCTGCTGGCAACGATCTCACGAGCGAGCACGGTGGGTTTCTGGCGCATGGGGCACTCCTGCAAACGCGAGGGGCTATCATAACCCGGCTTTTTCGCGGCGGCTGCGAGCGCTTTGCCAGCGAACGCACCGCCGATCCGCCACCTGCCGCGAGCCTGCCATGACTGCCAACCTGCCCTGGCGCGAGATAGACACCGTCCTGCTGGACATGGACGGAACCCTGCTGGACCTGCATTTCGATAACCATTTCTGGCTCGAGTTTCTTCCGGCCCGCTACGCCGAACGCCACGGCATCAGCCAGGCGATGGCCGAGCTCGAGCTCGGTCCGCTGTTCAACGAGCACCAGGGCCGCCTGACCTGGTACTGCCTGGACTACTGGACGCGCGAGCTGGACCTCCCGATCCGCGAGATGAAGCGCGAGATCGCCCACCTGATCGCCCTGCGCCCGGCGGCCGATACCTTCCTCGCCGCGCTGCGCCAGGCGCGCAAGCGGGTCGTGCTGATCACCAACGCCCACCGCGATTCGCTCTCGCTAAAACTCGAGCGCGTCGAGCTGGCGCCCTGGTTCGATCGCCTGATCAGCTCGCACGACTATGGTTACCCGAAGGAGGAGGCGCAGTTCTGGCATGCCCTGAAGCAGGACATCGCGTTCGAGCCGGGTCGCACGCTGTTCATCGACGACAGCCTGCCGATCCTGCGCAGTGCGGGGCGCTTCGGCGTGGCGCACCTGCTGGCGGTACGCGAGCCCGACAGCCGGCGCGGCGCCAAGGACACCGAGGAATTCGCCGCCGTGGACGATTACCGTGATCTGGTGCAAAGCCTGGAGGCCGCCGGCTAGACGAAACAGCAGCGGCAGCGGGCCGAAATCATTACACTCTGCGCCAGATGACTGGCGGGTCGTTCGACAACGGACGTTCGATTGACACCGCCCGCTGCAGGTCGCGCGACCTGCAGCTGATACAAAGCGAACCAGGGGCCGTCGAGCCCGGTGCAAAGGGATGGAGAACGCATGGCATTAGCGCAGCGCTGGCCGCACAGCGAGAGCGAAATGGGCGAACGGATTCGCCGGCACGACTGGACCGCGACGCCGCTCGGCGCGCCCGAGGCATGGCCAGCCACGCTGCGCCTGCTGGTCGAGACGGTACTCGAAGCCCCATTGCCGATGTGCATTCTCTGGGGCGAGGCGGATATCCAGCTCTACAACGACGCACACGCCCGTCTCATCGGCAGCCGCCATCCGGCCGAGCTGGGAGCACCGGCTTGCCGCGGCTGGCAGGAGAGCTGGGCGCTGCTGGCGCCGGCCTGCGACCGCGCGCGCCGTGGCGAGGCCCGCCTGCTGGAAAGCGAACGGCTGCGCCTAGAGCGCGACGGCCAGGCCTACGACGCCTGGTTCGACCTCGCCCTGAGCCCCATTCGCGGCAGCGAAGGCGGCATCTGCGGATTACTGCTGTGCCTGCGTGAGACCACCCAGCAGATCCGCACCGAAGAACGCCTGTCGCAGGCCGCGCTGCGCCACCAGCTGGACGCCGACTTCCAGCGCCACAGCGTGCGCCGGCTGCAATTGGCGCTCGAGGCCAGCGACCTGATCGGCATCTGGGACTGGGACGCCAACCGCGCGCTGCCCGGCCAGGAACTGGAGCTGCTGTCGCGCCTGGACGAGCGTAGCGAGGCCGGGCAACAGGGCTTCCACGTCCAGGACTTCTTCGCGCACATCCACCCGGAGGACCGCAGCGCGGTGCGCCAGGCCGTCGAACGCTGCCTGCGCCAGGGCGGCCCCTTCAACGAGCGTTATCGGCTCGCCGCTGCGCACGAGACGCCGCGCTGGGCCCAGGCACGCGGCCGCTGCCAGCGCGACGGCGACGAGGCGCTGCACTTCACCGGCGCGGTGATGGACATTACCCGCCAGCACGCCAGCGAGCAGGCGCTGCGCAAGAGCGAGACGGAGATCAAGGCGATCACCGACTCGCTGCCCATCCTCATCGGCTATGTCGACGACGAGCAGCGATTCCGCTTCAACAATCGCCACTGCGAGGACTGGTTCGGTCATTCTCCGCAGTGGCTGTACGGCAAGACCGTGCGCGAGGTGATCGGCGACAAGGCCTATCTGATCCGCGAGTCTGCCATCCAGCGGGCGCTGGCCGGCGAGCCGGTGAACTTCGAAGCCTATGCGCCGCACTGCGACGGCTCGGCTCGGCACGCACTGGTGCAATACCTGCCCAGGCACGACGAGCAGGGCAAGGTGCGCGGCTTCTTCGTCATGGCCATCGACGTGACCGAACGCTGGAAGGCCGAGCAGGCGCTGCGCGAACTGAACGAGACGCTCGAAAGCCGCATCCAGGAGCGCACCGAGGCGCTGGCGCAGGTCTACGAACGCCTGCTCAAGGAAATGGCCAGCCGCGAGCAGGCGCAGGAGGCCTTGCGCCAGGCGCAGAAGATGGAGGCGGTCGGCCAGCTCACCGGCGGCATCGCCCATGACTTCAACAACATGCTCACCGGCATCATTGGCGGCCTGGAGCTGATTCAGCGCTACAACCAGTCGGGCCGCCACCTGGAAACCGGCCGTTTCATCGAGGCCGCGTTCACCTCGGCCAATCGCGCCGCCGCCCTGACCCATCGCCTGCTGGCCTTTGCCCGCCGGCAACCGCTGAACCTGCGCCGGGTCGAGCTCAACGGCCTGATCGTGTCGATGCACGACCTGCTGGTGCGCACGCTCGGCAGCCACATCCGCATCGATACCCAGCTGACCACCGATCTGTTGCCGGCGATCAGCGACGAAAACCAGCTCGAAAGCGCACTGCTCAACCTGGTGATCAACGCGCGCGACGCGATGCCCGACGGCGGCACCCTGTGCATCGCCACGGCGAACGTCGAGCTGCGGCGCGATGGCGAAGTCGGCGACCTGGAAGCCGGCCCCTACGTGACACTGAGCGTGATCGACAGCGGCTGCGGCATGAGTGCCAAGGTACTGGCCAGCGCCTTCGAACCGTTCTTCACCACCAAGCCGATCGGCCAGGGCACGGGCCTCGGCCTGTCGATGATCTACGGTTTCGCCCGCCAGGCCGGCGGCCATGTGCTGATCGACAGCGAGCCGGGCCAGGGCACCGAGGTACGCCTGTACCTGCCGGTGCATCCGCAGCTGACGCTGCCGGCCGAGGACCTGCGCCAGGCAAGCGAAGCGCCACAGGCGCAACAAGGCGAAACCGTGCTGGTGGTCGAGGACGACCCGGCCGTGCGCCTGCTGGTCCTCGATGTGCTCGGCATGCTCGGATACTGCGCGATCGAGGCCGCCGAACCGCGCGCCGCAGCGCGCATCCTCGAAAGCAGCGAACACATCGACCTGCTGGTCACCGACGTCGGTCTGCCCGGCATGAACGGCCGCCAGCTGGCCGACATCGCCCGCCAGCACCGCCCCGAGCTGCGGGTGCTGTTCATGACCGGCTACGCCGAGCAGGCTGCCAGTTCGGGCTTTCTCGAGCAGGGCATGGACATGATCAGCAAACCGTTCAGCGTCGATGCCCTGGCCCAGCACGTGCGCGACATGCTCGCCGCCGGCAGGGACGCTTAGCGCCAGCGCGACCGGCCATCGCCGGGCGCGGAACGTTCGCCAGCAGCCCGGGTTCACAATTGAACCCGTGCCCTGTCTGACGTTTACGCCATGAGATCCGCTGCCCGTGCCAACCTGAAAGTCGTCGATGCCGTGCCGGTTGGCGCGAGTCGTCGCTATCACTTCCACGCTCTTGGCGAGCCGGCCGAGCAGCCGGTCGAGCTCGCCGAGGAATGCGCCCTGGCGCTGGCCTACAACGGCATCAGCCAGGCGGTGATGATGGTCTCGCCGGCCGATCTCGAGGATTTCGTGGTCGGCTTCAGCCTGGGCGCCGGCATCGTCGAGCACCGCGGCGAGATCTACGACCTCCGCCTCAGCGGCACCCGTAGCGCGCGGCAGGCCGAGGTCGAGATATCCAGCCGCGCCTTCTGGCGGCTCAAGCAGCAGCGCCGCGGCCTGCCGGGTACCAGCAGCTGCGGCCTGTGCGGAGTCGAGGCGCTCGAACAGGCGCTGCCGCGGCTGGCACCGCTGCCACCTTCGGCCTTGCCCGAGCCAGGCTATCTGAACGGTCTGCGCCAGCGCATCGCGGCCTTCCAGCCCCTGGCGCACGACTGCGGCGCGGTGCACTGTGCGCTGTTCATGGACGCCAGCGGCGAAATCCGGCTGGCGCGCGAGGACATCGGCCGGCATAACGCACTGGACAAGCTGATCGGTGCGCTGGCGCGGCAGCGGCTCGAGGTCGCCGGCGGTCTGGCGATCGTCACCAGCCGCTGCAGCCTGGAACTGATCCACAAGGTGCAGCGCGCCGGCATCGGCACCCTGGTCAGCCTGTCGGCACCGACCGGGCTGGCCGCGCGCTGGGCACAGCAGCACAACCTCAACCTGATCCACCTGCCGCACCACAGCGAGCCACGGGTCTACAGCCCCGCCGAACCCGGCGCCTAGCGCCCACGGCAGCGCAAGCCGAATGGCCTCTGACCGCTTCGCTTGCGACCAAGTTCCTCAACTATTTCAAATACTTGTCAATCGAGAGATGGCTCACGCAATTTATCGATGAATGCTTGTGGACGGCGGCGTTACGGGTTCAGATCGCGGCGCAATCCACCAATCGGGGTTTTCCTATGAAGTATTCGTCGATTCTGCTGTTGTCCGCGAGCCTGCTCAGCGGCACCGCGTTTGCCGGTAGCAATACCGAGGCGGCCGTGGGCGGCGCGCTCGGCGGGGCATTGGGCTCGGTCGTCGGGGAGCATCTGGGTGGCACCACCGGCGCCGCGATTGGCGCCGGGGTCGGCGGCGCCGCCGGTGGCGCCATCGGCGCGGACAAGCGCAGCCGCACCGAAGCGGCGCTCGGCGGCGGCCTCGGCGCGGCTGGCGGCAACGTCATCGGCCAGCGGGTCGGCGGCAGCACCGGCGGGCTGATCGGCGCGGCCGTGGGCGGTGGTGCCGGCGGTGCACTGGGCAATGCCTATGGCGACGATGACGACGACTATCGCGATGGCCGCGGCTACCGCGAACGCTACCGTTACGGTCATCCGGGCAAGGGCCACTACAAGCACAAGTGGCACAAGCATCACCGCTGAGCATCAACCGCCTGTCGAGGGCCGGCCAGCACTGCGCTGCCGGCCCTTTTTTCGTTTCAGGCCAGCGCCTCCAGTGCACCGCGCAGACGCTCGGGTATCGGCGTCGGCCGGTTGTCGGCCCGGCGCACGAAGACATGCACGAAACGCCCGGCGGCACAGGCTTCATGCTCGCCCTGGCGGAAGATCGCCAACTCGTACTGCACCGACGAATTGCCCAGCCGGGCGACCCTCACACCGACCTCGATCAGGTCGGGAAAGCTGATCGAGGCGAAGTAGTCGCACGACGAGCTGACCACGAACCCCACCACCTCCCCGCCATGGACATCCAGCCCGCCCTGCTGGATCAGATAGGTGTTGACCGCCGTGTCGAAGAATCCGTAGTAGGTCACGTTGTTGACGTGCCCATAGATATCGTTGTCGTGCCAGCGCGTGGTGATCGGCTGAAAGTGCCGGTAATCGCTACGCAGGTGTTTCGGTTGCACGGTCATCGCCGCCTCCTGAATGTCGAGCGTGGTCGGTCAGTAGGCCGCGCGGTAGATCGCCAGCGCGTCGGCCTCGGTGACTGCGCGCGGATTGTTCACCAGCAGCCGTTGCTGCTGCAGCGCCTCGCGCGCCAGCTGCGGCAGCATCGCCTCGGGCACGCCGGCGTCGCGCAGGCGCGTGGGCAGGCCGACCTGGGCGCTGAGCTGGTCGAACGTCTCGATCAGCTGCTCGGCAGCACAGCGTCCAGCCTGCAGGCGTGCGCCCAGCAGGATCGGCGCCAGCTCGCGGTACAGCGGCCGGGCCGCCTCGAGATTGAAGCGCAGCACATGGGGCAGAACCAGCGCGTTGGACAGCCCGTGCGGAATATGGAAGTTGCCGCCCAGCGGATAGGCCAGCGCATGCACCGCGGCAACCGGCGCATTGGCGAACGCCTGTCCGGCCAGGCAGGCACCCAGCAGCATGGCCTGGCGCGCCTCGCGGTTGGTGCCGTTGCGCACCACCTCTTCGAGGTTGTCCGACAACAGCCGCAGCGCTTCGCAGGCCAGCAGGTCGGACAGCGGGTTTTTCTTCAGCGCACTGGTGTAGGCCTCGATGGCATGCACCATGGCGTCGATTCCGGTCGCCGCCGTCACCGCCGGCGGCAGGCCGAGCGTCAGGTCGGCATCGAGCAGGGCCAGGTCCGGCAGCAGCAAGGGCGAGACCACGCCCATCTTGGTCGTCTCGCCGGTGGTGACGATCGCAATCTGCGTCACTTCCGAACCCGTGCCGGCGGTCGTCGGCACCTGGATCAGCGGCAGGCGCTGGCCTTTGGCGTTGCCGACGCCGTAGATGTCCTGCAGGGTCTGGCTGTTGTCCGGGTGCGCCAGCAGCGCGACCAGCTTGGCGACGTCCATCGAGCTGCCGCCGCCGAAGCCGACGATCAGCCCCGCCTGCTGCGCCCGCGCCTGCTCCACCGCCGCCAGGATGACGGATTCCGGCGGGTCGGCCAGCACCTGGTCATACACCGCGACCTCTACCCCCTCGGCCGCGAAGCCCGGCAGCACCCGGTCGAGCAGGCCCAGGCGGGTGATGCCCGGGTCGGTGACGATCAATACCGAGCGCGCTTCGCGCTCACGGCACAGGCTGGCCAGGCGCTTGGCCGAGCCCGGCTCGCAGATCAGTTGGGCGGTGGTGGCGAAACTGAACGGGTGCATGGTGGATCCTCTTGTTGGATAAGCCCATCGGCGGCCGAGACTGCAGCGCTTCGGCCTTTCCAGCGATTATTTCGCGAGCGAGCTCGCTCCTACGGGCGGCGTACGCCCTCGACCTGTAGGAGCCAGCTTGCTGGCGAACAGCGGCTACGAAGGCCGCCGAACTGTAAGGAGCGCGTTGAGTGCCTCACGCTGGCGCTTATCAAAACGCGAACTGCGCCTCCGGCATCGCCATCAGGCAGTCCGCCCCGCCGAGCAGCGCCTCGCGATGCGCACTGGCACGCGGCAGCACGCGTCGCACATAGAAGCGTGCGCTGTGCAGCTTGGCGTCGTAGAACGCGGCCTCGTCGCTCCCCGCCGCCAGCACCTGCTGGGCGCGGCCGGCGGCTTTCAGCCAGAGCCCGGCCAATAAGACGTAGGACGAATACTGGAGAAAATCCACCGACACCGCGCCGATCTCCTGCGGATCCTGCGCGATACGGGCCAGCACCTCATCGGTCAGCGCGTGCCACTCCTGCAGGCGCGCCCGCACCGGCGCGACCAGATCGGCCAGCGCCTGGACGTCTGCCAACGCGTCGCACAGGGCCAGGAACTCGTCCGCGATCGCCTTCAGCTCGGCGCCGCCATCGCCCATCAGCTTGCGGCGGATCAGGTCCAGCGCCTGGATGCCGTTGGTGCCCTCATAGAGCTGGGTGATGCGGCTGTCGCGCATCAGCTGCTCCATCCCCCACTCGCGGATATAGCCGTGACCGCCATAGACCTGTACGCCGAGGCTGGCGACTTCCTGGCCCATGTCGGTGAAGAAGGCTTTGACGATCGGAATCAGCAGCGCCGCACGCTTGCCCGCGGCCTTGCGTGCCGCCGCATCCGGGTGGCCGTGTTCGAGGTCCAGCTCGCGCGCGCAGTAGGCGGCAAGCATGCGGCTGCCCTCGACCAGCGTCTTCTGCGTCAGCAGCATGCGCCGCACGTCCGGGTGGACGACGATCGGGTCGGCCGGCTTGTCCGGATGCTGCGCCCCCGCCAGCCCGCGCGATTGCAGACGCTCGCGGGCATAGGCCAGCGAGCCCTGATAAGCCTGTTCGGCGATGCCGAGGCCCTGCAGACCGACCTGGAAGCGCGCGTCGTTCATCATGGTGAACATGCAGGCGAGGCCCTGGTTCGGCTCGCCGACGATCCAGCCGGTGGCGCCGTCGAAATTCATCACGCAGGTCGCCGCGCCCTTGATGCCCATCTTGTGTTCGATGGCGCCGCAGCTCAGCGCGTTGCGCGCGCCGGGCGTGCCGTCGGCGTTGGCGATGAACTTGGGCACCAGCAGCAGGCTGATGCCCTTCACCCCGGCCGGGGCATCCGGCAGCCGTGCCAGCACCAGATGCACGATGTTCTCGCTCATGTCGTGCTCGCCGCCGGAGATGAAGATCTTGCTGCCGCTGACCTTGTAGCTACCGTCCGCCTGCGGCTCGGCGCGGGTGCGCAGCAGGGCCAGATCGGTGCCGGCCTGCGGTTCGGTCAGGCACATGGTGCCGCTCCAGCGGCCGCTGACCAGCTTCTCCAGATAGGCATTCTTCAACGCGTCGCTGCCGTGCTTGTACAGCGCCAGCACCGCGCCCTCGGTCAGCCCCGAATAGATGCGGAACGACAGCGACGCCGCCATCAGCATCTCGTGGAAGTTGCAGGCCACCAGCTGCGGAAAGCCCTGACCGCCGTATTCGCTCGGCCCGGTCATGCTCGCCCAGCCGTTGTCGACGTACTGCTGGTAGGCCTCGACGAAGCCCTGCGGCGTCTTTACCTCGCCGTTGTGCAGGGTCACGCCCTCCTCGTCGCTGTTGCGATTGAGCGGGGCGATCTCGCCGCCGGTGTAGCGCGCCGCCTCTTCCAAAACGCCGTCGATCAGCTCGCGGTCCAGGCCGTTGCCGAGCCGTTCGCAGTGCGCGCTGACGTCGAACAGTTCGTGCAGGTTGAAGCGCATGTCGCGCAGCGGGGCCACGTAGTTCATGCGCGGCCCTCCTGCAC